>Ga0207799_100033_pt1 | contig 248886 bp, 256 predicted proteins | sample TtanPargueraPR_4_FD_187742 | JGI IMG/M metagenome (GOLD analysis project Ga0207799, IMG submission 187742) | Aerobic enrichment media microbial communities from Bioluminiscent Bay, La Parguera, Puerto Rico - Tt and M2 (SPAdes) | ecosystem: Environmental > Aquatic > Marine > Unclassified ... | reverse complement strand
CCTCCTCGGTGAGCGTATCCTGTATCAGGCCGACCGCCGCCGCCTGAGCCCCCGCCCGGACATGGGCCACCGCCTCCCGGTGCAGTGTCTGGACCGTTCCCTTCCGGGTGCCCACGAGCCAGGCCCGGACCAACGCGTGCCACACGCCGTCCCCCACAAAGGCCAGTGTCAGCCCGCTCATCTGGGCCGGGTCTTGTCCGCTTGGGCGGCCCATGCCGGTTCCTTTTTCATCCATACCCACATCATACACTACCCGGGCCCGTTTGCCCACAGGTATCGGCCAAATTGGCGGGAACAAATGACGGTGAATTGTATAATCCGCCGATTGCCACAATACACCATATACTGTACACTGTACCATATCCCCATGAAACGAGGGCTTGCGATGAAGAGAAACCGGATCACGTTCTACGGCGCCAATCTGTTTGTATTGATACTCTACGGTCTGATGATGGTATTGATCGCCTGTGCCGCGGCCCTTGGGATCATGATGGCCGCAAATGGCACGGACAGCCTCACCGACTTCGATAGTACCTTTTTGATCGTGTTGATGACCGTGGGGGAGGCCCTGGTGGTCGGGGTGCCTGTGATTGTGTTTATATTCATCAGCCGGCCCGGGAAGGCTCTCTTGAAGCTGTCCAAGCCCAGGATCGCGGAGATGCTCCTGTCCTTCGGTATGGGGTTAGGCGGATTCGGGGTGTTTTTGTTCCTCCAGATCCTCACCCAGCAGGCCCTTAGTTCCCTGCAGCTCCCGGTCCAGGGGCTCAATATTTCCATATCCACCGGATGGCAGCTGCTGGCGTGGATAGGCGCCCTGGGGGTACTGCCCGCCATCGCGGAGGAATTCGCGTTCCGGGGGATCGTGCTGGGTATCTACGAGCGGCACCTGCGCCCCTTCTGGGCCATAGCCCTCAGCGCCGTACTCTTCGGGGTGCTGCATCTGCAGGTGGCGTTCTTCTATTTCTATATCGGGCTCGGCATCATCCTGGGCTTCGTGGTGTACCGGAGCCGCTCGATCTGGACGGGGATACTCATTCATTTCACCCAGAACACCCTGGCGGTACTGCTGAGCTATGCGCAGGAGGCCGACCCCGGTTTCCTGACCCGCATGGGGCTCGAGGAGACCGGCGCTTCCCTGGGCTCCTGGGGGATCGTAGCCGGCGGGTCCCTGCTGATCTTCCTCTCCTGTCTGTTTGCCTTCTCCCGCTTGACCAGGGGCCGCGTACCGGCCCCCGAAAAGAAGGCCCCCAGCCCCTTTACGGACTGGTCGCCGTTGCTGGTCGTCGGCATCGGGCTTATCCTGTTGATCGGCCTCAGCGTGGTCGGGGCGATGATGCTCCCGATGCTAAAGGAGATGAATCTATATTAATTAACCCCTGTGCGTCCGGCGCCTCCCAAAGACGATCCAGCGAAACGCTTTTCGGTTCGCGTTGCGCTGTGTTTTATTCTTTTCGTGGTTACAATTCGCGGCCATGGGCGGGGTCCATTTACCTTCAAAACGCTGATGTGCCTATGAATGCCGGGCTTTTCATTCTCCATCCGGTGGAATGGGTGCTTGATCCTTATATAATTTTCGCGGCCTCTGAAAAAATTTTTGAACGACGTTCGTTGCAATAATCTTCTCACCGGCGGGTTGCCAAGCAGCCCCCGCTGGCTGCCGTCTATCCGCATACTACACGTATACGAAAAAAAAAGAAACACAGGAAATACTAAGAATGAGCGCATACATGAAACGGAGCCGTCCATTTCTGGACAGCTCCATTCATTATCTATTACCCTATGCCAGCCGCGAGAGCATCTCCTCTTCCCGCTCCTCGATATACTGGTAGGTGTAGAGCTTGTGGTAATACCCCTTTAGCCGCATGAGCTCGGTGTGGGTACCCTCCTCCACCACGCGGCCCTTGCGGACCACCAGGATGCGGTCCGCGTCCCGGATGGTGGAGAGCCGGTGGGCGATGATGAAGCTGGTGCGCCCTTTCAGCACCTCCGCGATGGCCTGCTGGATCAGGTGCTCGGTCTGGGTGTCGATAGAGGACGTCGCCTCGTCCAGCACGAGGATCCGGGGATCGGCGATGATCGCCCGGGCGAAGGAGATCAACTGCTTCTGCCCGGTAGAGAGCAGCGCGCCTCCCTCACCGACCGGGGTATCGTACCCCTCTTTCAACTCCACGATGAAGTCGTGGGCGTGGGCCAGACGCGCCGCCTCCACGATCTGGTCCTCATCCGCGCCGAGGTTCCCGTAGCGGATATTGTCCCGGATGGTCCCGCTGAATAGATGGGGGGCCTGCAGGACATACCCCAGCCGGGACTGGAGCCAGTGCTGGCTGCGCTCCCTATAGTCGGTTCCGTCGATGAGGATGCGCCCCTCGCTTGGCTCATAGAACCGGCAGATGAGGTTTACGATGGTGCTCTTCCCCGAACCGGTCTCGCCGACGAGAGCGATGGTCTGCCCCGGCGCTACTTCCAGGTTGAAATCCTTTAGTATCCATTCCTCCTTGTAGCGAAACGAGACATCTTCAAACACCACATGTCCCCGGATATCTTCCTTCGGCTCGCTCCCTGCGGTAAATGCGTTCCCGTACTTGGCTAGAATCTCCGGCGAATCCACGATATCGGGCTTGGTCTCGATCATGGAGATCACCCGCTCGGCGCTGGCCTGGGCGTGCTGCATCTCGGCGAATGTCCGGGCGATATCCTGGATGGGCTCGAAGAACTTCACCGTGTAATTGATGAACGCAGCCAGGGTGCCGAAGCTCACGATCCCCGCCATTACCTGCACGCCGCCCCGCCACAGGGCGAAGGCCGTGGCGATACTCCCCAGGCTCAAGACGACAGGCAGATACACCGCCGATACGATGGCGGTATTCACCGACGCGCGCTTCAGCTTCCCGGTGAGGGACTGGTACTCATGGAGGTTCTGATCCTCCCGCACCAGCGTCTTGGTGGTGGCGGCCCCCATGATCCCCTCGTTGATGGCCCCGGTGACCTCGCTGTTGTGCTTGCGGACCTTTCTGTATCCTCCCAGTATCTTGGTTTGAAAATAGATACTCAAAACCGCCAGCACAGGCACTACCGCCAAGGTCAGCAGCGCGAGCTTCCAGTGGAGGGAAAACATCACCACCACCACGAATGTCATCATGGCCGCCCCCCAGGCGATATCGATGAATCCCCAGGAGAGGATGTCGGAAAGCCGCTGGATATCCGATGTCATCCGGGCCATGAGCCACCCCACCGGGGTCTTGTCGTAATAGGAAAAGCTAAGGCGCTGGAGGTTCATAAACCCCTTCTCCCGGATATGGTAGCAGAGCCCCACCTCGACCTTCCCCGATGTCCGGATAAAGATCCATATATTGACCACCTGCACCGCCACCAGCAGGGCGTAGACTAGGATAAAAAGCCCCAGTCCCTCCGTGGTGCCCGGCGTCACGAAATGATCGATGGCGTAGCGGGTCAACAGCGGATAGATAGCGTCGATGGCCGCCACCAGGGTCATCACCACCGCCAGCAGGATCAGGTCCTTCTTAAACGCGCTGGCGTAACCCAAAAGCTTACGCCAGAGGGACAGGTCAAAGCCCTTGGTATACTCCTGTTCTGTAAATGCGTCCATACTAATCCTCCTACTCCTCACCGGCCTCGGTCTGCATCTCCCAGATCTCCTGGTAGAGGCCCGCCTGCCCGATCAGTTCCTCATGGGTGCCCTGCTGGGTCACATGCCCGTGCTCCATCACCAGGATCAGATCCGCCTCCTTGATGGTGTTGATCCGATGGGAGATGATAAATGTCGTCACGTCCCGGCTCCGCTTTTTCAGTGCCTGGCGGATGGAGGCGTCGGTCTCGGTGTCCACGGCGCTAAGGGAGTCGTCAAAGACCAGCACCGGGGTATCGTTGATCAACGTCCGCGCGATGGCCACCCGCTGCTTCTGTCCGCCGGAGAGCGTCACGCCCTTCTCCCCCACGGCGGTCTGGTACCCGTCCTCGAATTCCTCGATCACATCGTGGATGGAGGCAAGCCGCGCCGCCTCGTAGATCCGATGCTCCGGGGCGTCCAGGGCGGCTAATGCGATATTCTCCCGGATGGTCCGTGAGAAAAGAAACGGCTCCTGCAAAATCAGCCCGATATGCCGGCGGATCCATTGCCTGTCGATATCCCTTAGCTCAATCCCATCCACGGTGATAGAGCCTTCCTGGTAGTCATAGAGCCGCTGCAATAGATGCACCAGGGAGGATTTCCCCGAGCCCGTGGCCCCCAAAATCGCCACGGTCTGCCCCGGCTCGACGCTGAAGGACACGTCCCTTAAGACAGGCTCCTCGTCCTCGTAGGAAAAGGACACGTGATCGAACGTCACCGCTCCCTTGATATCGGGTTTCAGTGCGTTTGGCTCCTCTGGCTCCCCTTCCTCGGTCAATATCTCCCGGATACGGCCCACCGACACGCTGGCCCGGCCCATATCGCTCACGATCTGCCCCAGTTGGCGAATCGGCCAGAGCAGCATCCCCACGTAAAACAGGAACACGATAAGGCTGCCCAGGGAAAGAGTCCCGGCGGCCGCCCGCATGGCGCCGTATGCCAGCACCGCCCCTTCCTCGAAGAACACCAGGGAATGGGTCACCGCCCAGTACCAGGCGAAAAGCTTGATCATATCGTACACCAGGTCACGAAACTCCCGGTTTTTCCCGATGAATTTCTCATACTCGAACCCCTGGGTCGCGAACGCCCGCACCACCCGGATGCCGGTGAGGTTCTCCTGGATCACGTTTGAGAGGCGTCCCTCCGACTCATCCACCTTGGTAAAGGTCTTTTGGATCCGTCCGAAAAACACCATGCTCCAGACGAATACCAGGGGCACGCTGACGAGGGACACCAGCGCCATCTTCACGTCCAGGGTAAACATGATGCTCACCGATATGCAGGCCAGAAGCACGATGCGCCCCAGCTCCACCAGCTGCACAGCTAAAAACCGGCGGATGGTCTCCACGTCGGAGGTGCACCGCTGTATCAAATCCCCGGTCTGGGCGTGCTTGTGGTAGGAAAAGGGCAGCCGCTGCAGGTGGTCGTAGGCACGATCCCGGATGGTCTTGGCGATCCCCTCCGCGGCGCTCGCCGTCCACTTTCCCTTAAAGAATGTGAAAAATCCATTGACTGCGGTCAGCAGGATCACGGCGATTCCACATAGCCACAGATTTTGCGCCAGCGTGGACATACCGCCCAGCGCTTCGATGCCCCGCAGCACCCATTGCGGCGCGTCCAGGGGCTTCCCGCCGATGACATTGTCCACCGTGGCCCCGATCACCAGCGGCGGCAGGAACCCCACCAGGGTCGCCAGCGTCACGCTTACCAGAGCTCCGACGTACAGCCACCGGTACTCCTTTGCCATTTTCCATAAAAATCCGATCTTCTCTTTCATGCATCATTTCCTCCACCCCATGATTTATCTAAAGCCCGGCTTTTTGACGCCCCGTGTCAACAAAAAAGAGCCGGGTCGCGGCTCTACAATAAAAAAGCCACGGACCTTGGCGGCCCGTGGCGATCGTCTCATGTTAAAAAAATCAACAAATGACAATATCATCCAATGGCCGCGCATACTTCGCTTCCCCGGTGTACCCAATAACTGCTCTGCGATACTGTTTGATCATCATATTACGCGGCTCCTTTCTTTCGGAATGATAAAGTTCCATATAAGTATACCCAAGGGTTCCCTCGATTGCAATAGCTTTGACAAAAAATTATTCATATTTTATTCACAGATTATCAACACCGGGTTCACATCCCTGGGTTACTATATAGATGCATTCATAAACTCCTCCTTTTTCATATACCCCTTTTGAAGAAAGCCACTGTGCCACCGGTGGTTTTCTTTTTTTATAGCATAAAGATTAGTACAGGGAGTCGATGCTGATATAGGAAACAGCTGTTTCCATATGCTGAACGGCTTCTTCCGCTTGCTGATTAAATTCAGTAAACAAGTCATCACTGTCATTCTCGATGGCTTGAACGAATATGTCAAATGCGCCGAGATACTGGCGGGCCGCCTCGGTATATTCACTGTGAAATTCATCAAACTCCGGGGGAACACGGGCCGTATCATAATCAATACATTCCTGGCATACCGACCGAATATTGACGATATTGACCGCCATATCATCCAGCCACTTTTCGTCATAGATGATCTTTTGATCATTCAGGACTTTTTGCAGTTGGGTAGTAAACACAAGTCCGTTGTCGGCAAATTCCGAACTGGTGCGCTCGACAAAATCCAGATATGTCTCATCCTCGTGGGAAACCTGCGCCGCCGCAGGTATGGCCGCTATCCTTCCCGCCAGATCTGGAGACGGACGGGTAAATATCCTGCTGTATACAAAGAGAGCGAGTAGGATGACGATAACCCATAACAACCACTTGGGAAGCGGCTTCTGTTTATAAAGACTGTAGCTTTTTCTGTCCATTGCATACCTCCACGTCTATTCCAGATTAGAATATCATTATTGTTTTTCTAGGTAAAGGAAACAATGGGTAATTTGGTATAAATAATCATCTGTTATTACAAAAAAGCCTTCCGTTTCGGAAGGCCTCTATTAGCACGGTAGAGTATTACTCCTTGGTATAACACTCAAGGATTTCCCCCATAAACATCGTGTGGGTGTCCCCGTCGGCGTAGTACCGGCTCCGATCCTCTTCATCCAATTGATCGAGGTCCAGCTCCTGGCTCTGGAGCACCCGGCACTCGATATGCAGGCTGCATTCCCCGATGACGGGGACGGGCACCGACCGGCCCTCTACGGCGGTGAGGCCGCACTCCGCAAATTTATCGAAATCACGCCCTGAACGGGCGCCGCAGAACGCCGCCGCCTTGGCTAGCTCCCCCTCCCGGGGGACGCTGACGGTGAAGTATCCGGTCTTCGCGATAGGATCATGGGTATAGCGGGACAGGCGCACCGGCGCGAGGAATATGGGCTTTGCCCAAAAATTCAGTATCCCGCCCCAGCCGATGATCATGGTATTGTCTTTTGTGTCCCGGCTGTTGAGAAAGACCCTGCCCTTCGTGAGGGCCTCATGGACAGTCGCCGCCGCTTCTTGAATTGGTACGTTCATCAGAAAAATCTCTCCTTTGGTATTTATACCTATCTATTATATCTCCTGGAGGCTCGCTCCTTCAAAGAATTTCGTCGCAAAGATCAAATTTACAGAAAAAAAGAAACCTCCAATGCAGGAAAACAGACATCTTCCCCCAATATATATTATTATACGACACGTCACATACATCATATGGTATCAGGGATGTAGGACAGCAAAGGAGGATATGTCTTGAAAAAGATATATGTGCTGGACGCCAATCTGCCGGTGTATGACCCTGGATGCATCTCGAACTTCGAGGACAACGACCTGATCATCCCCAGCATCGTACTGCGTGAACTCAATCACATAAAGACCAAGAACACCGAAGCGGGGCGCAATGCGCGCCGTTTTATGCATCTATTGGACACCCTCAGCGAAAAGCACCCCATCACCCGGGGCATCCCCATCCTGAACGAAGACGGCCAGGAAGCGCTGCTCTGGACCGAGGGCCACGACGAGGAAACCCTGGAGGACATCCGCCAGGTCTTCGGTGACGTCAATAACGACGATCTGATCCTGTCGGTGGCGCTTAGGCTCCACAAGCAGTACAAGGAACAGAAACGCCGCGTCAAGCAGCAGATCAATAAACTCACCGCCGCCCGCCACGGGATCAAGAATCAAAAGGAGCAGGCGGCCCTGGACGAGGAGATCGCCGCCCTCAAAGAAGAGAAGAACAACCTAAAACCCGTGATCCTGGTCACCAAGGACACAAACCTACGGATCCGCAGCCGGTCCTTCGATATCCCCGCCCAGGACTACGAGAACGACAAGATCAATCACGGAGCCGAGTACTACGACGGCTGGCGGATACTGCGGGTCCCCGACGCGGTGGTGGACGCCTATTACGAACAGCGCAGGCGCTATGAGCACATGGGACATGAGGCCAATATGGGAGATGACCATGGGCAGTTTCAGTTCGATATGACGGACCTGCCCTTCGATCCTGCCGACTACGATCTGCAGCCCAATGAATACGTATTCCTGATCAAGGAATCCAAAGGCGAACTGGACGAGGAAAAGCTCTGGCGCGTCTACAAGAATGAAAAGACCCTGATCCTGAGATACGACGCCAAGGAGCGCAGGCTCCTCCCCTTGCAGGACTTCTCCAATCTACTGGCACCCTACAATATATATCCCCGAAACGCCCACCAGCGGATCGTGGTGGACATGATGTTTGATAGGGACGTGCCGTTTAAGACCATCAAGGGCACGGCGGGGACCGGCAAGACGTTGTTTGTCCTGCTCTGCGCCATCATCATGGTAAACGACTTAAACTGGTACGATGAGATCATCCTGACCCGCCCCCTGGTCCCCACCGAGGAGGACATCGGCACACTGCCGGGGGACGAGAGGGAAAAGATCAGCCCCTATATGCGCCCCTTCTACAACAACCTCCAGTTCATCACCTACAAGCAGCACAAGGGGCGGGACTCGGACCATCCCGAGTTCGAACTGGAGATGTATCATATCAAGCCCGTGGCCCCCACCTATTTCAGAGGCACTACCATGCCCCGGAACATCCTCATCATGGACGAGAGCCAGAACGGCACCAAGCACCTCTGGAAGACGGCGGTGACCCGGATGGGGGAGGACTCCATATTCGTGGGGATCGGGGACATCGAGCAGATCGACCACCCCTATCTCGACAAGACCAATTGCGGGCTCACCCACGCCGTGGAGCTGATGAAGGACGATACCATCGCCGAGCACTGCACCCTGGTGGTCGGGGAACGGAGCGAGCTATCTAAGATCATCGCCGCCAAATGGAGCTAGACAGAAACGCAATACACGCCTAAACAATAAATACCTCCAGGCTCCCTGGAGGTATTTGATTTCTTTGTCCCTCTTAGTAATACTTTTTCCCGCTCAATTTATAGTCCGCGATCCGCAGCTTATGGATGATATCGATCCCGTAGGGGCAATGCATGCAATCCCCGCATTCGGTGCAGGCGTCGGCCTTGACGGCCAGTTGACCGTACCGCTCTCTGGCCATTTTGTCATTGCCGAACCAGAAGCGCAGGCGGTCCCGGAGCGCGAAATCCGCGGGATTCCGCACGAAGCCGTCCCGCATCTGCCTGTCATACCAGCCCTCCAGCGTAAAGATCAGCGGGATATCGATGCCTTCGGGGCAGGGCATGCAGTCCCCGCACTGCCGGCAGACATAGCTGCCCAGCTCTTCCGCCTTCGTATACAATTCTTCTTTTTCCTCTTCGGACATGGGCGTAAATGATTCGGCGTACCGGAGGTCCTCCGCGAGCATGTCCCGGGTATTCATCCCCGTCACCACCACCGATACCGGCTGGGACATGGCGTACCGAAAGGCCTGGGACGCGCTGCGCCACAGCAATCCGTCCGCCAGGGGCTTCATCAGGATGATGGCGGCCCCCTTTTCATTGGCCAGGGGGATGAGTTCGTCTTCGATCTTGGGGAAATTAAACCGGTCGTAGTAATTGATCGTCGTCATGACCGCGTCAAAGGGATACCGCTTAAGCGCTTCGATCAATACATCCGGCTGCCCGTGCATGGAAATCCCCACATGGCTCACCTTTCCGGCCTGCCGTGCCTCCTCGACCGCCTCCATGGCGCCCTCCGGGCCCAGTATCGTATCCAGTTCTTCCTTCGTGCCCACCGCGTGCATGATCAGTAGGTCCACATGATCGGTCTGCAGGTTTCGGAGGCTGCGATCGAGACTGTCCCGGCACCCCTCCCTGGTACGCTTCACGCATTTGGTAGCCAATACGCATTCATCGCGTCTGCGGGCCATGACCCTTCCGACCTTTATTTCCGATTCGCCGTCGCCGTAGTCGGCCGCTGTCTCGATATAGTTCCCGCCCGCGTCCAGGTACTGATTGAGGAGTTCTTCCGCTGTCTGTCCCTCGATCTCCAATAGATGAAACCCGCCGAAGCCAAGCAAAGACGTTTCCATTCCCGTTTTCCCAAATTTCCGTTTTTCCAAAGCGATACCTCCGCAAAAGTAAGAAGTCTATGCTCAGTATACCAAATCAATACGTTCAATCTCTACTGACCCGATAGAAACCGCTTACCTCAGGGATGTGAAAGCGACGGAATTTGGGCCACCGTATTATTCAGATGACCGGGGACGTGCAGCACCGGTTTACACGACCTTGCATTTGATGATTGAATACATATATGAAAATTTCTCACAATCCGCTTCCAGCCCCAGTTTTCTTAATTCCCCGACAAAATCAATAGGTTGATCGTCTGATAGTTTCGCGACAGCATTGATTATTTTATCAAACACATTTTCTTTCTGTTTCTTTTGCCAATCAAGGATCATGATCTGCCCGCCGGGCCTGCACACCCGTTTCATTTCAGCGAGAACTTTCGAAGCCTGCACATGGACGCCGCCGAGGGCATAGGTTGCGACGACATTGTCGAATTCGTTTTCGGCAAAGGGAATATCATAGTAGCTGGCCGTTATCAGCTTGACGTCAGGCAGCTTTTTTTTAGCTTGCTTAAGCATTCCGGGAGAGAGGTCCATTCCCGCACAGGAAAACCCCATCTCGACTGCCTTCTGTAGGAAAGTCCCGGTTCCGCACGCTATATCCAGGACAGACTGTCCGGTCAGACTTTCCGCGACCATTTTCCTGTATTTGTCCGGCAGTATATGTTTCATCTTTTTATCATATTGTTCCGCTTCCTTATTATATTTTTCCGTTGTCCACACCCGTTCCATCTGATCCTTTCCCATATAGCATTCCTTTCGTGTATAAATTATACATTCATTATATTCAATGGTACCACTCATATCATATTTTTACAATTAGAGCCCTGCCGCTGATTTTACTGACAAATATTTGCCTCTTATCGATCCGGATATGGCGTAGAAGTGATGGTACATTTTTGCTATAATGGGAACACCCACGGATCATACTAACAGAGGAGGGGACCCTATGCCTTTTCAATTGGCAGGCGTGGTGATCATCGCCGTGATATTGATCGTGTTGTTTCTGAAGATTACCTTCAAGGTTTTGAAAGTCGTGTTGATCCTGGCGGTTTTGGGAGGCGCGGCGTACTTCATCGCCAACGCGTTGAATCTGCTGTGATATGGCCCATCGTCACAGACGGCTATGGATCGCCGCAGGCGTTCTGCTACTGATGACGCTGTGCATCTGGCCAGGCAATAACCGGCTCACAGTCTCCCGGTATGAGATCGGGATAGACGGCCTTGACCCGGCGTTCGATGGATTCCGGGTGGTGCAGCTAACCGATCTCCACGGTAAGTCCTTCGGCAGGGACCAGGAACGGCTGGCCCGCAGGATCGCGGGGCTTTTCCCCGACGTCATCCTCTGTACCGGGGACATGGTGGACAGCCGGCGCTACCGGGAAGAACCGGTGTACGCCCTGGTAGAAAAACTCATCAAGATCGCCCCGGTGTACATGGTGTCCGGCAATCACGAATGGTGGACCGCCGGCGGGTATCAAGGGATGATCCCCAGGCTGGAAGCGCTGGGGGCGCATGTATTGGAAAACAAAGCGGCCGCCATAGAGCGGGACGGCGCGCGGCTGTGGGTGATCGGCCTTTCAGACAAGGACTATCTAAAGGCCCAAGCGTATTATAGGACCAAAAAGGGAAGGACTAATCCCGGAGAGCCATTAACGGAGGAGGCCAAGGGAGATACATATCCCGGTGACACCATGCATACCGCGCTATCAGGCCTGCTTGGTGACCGGGAGGAACCGGTATTGCTGCTAAGCCACAGGCCCGAGTATTTTTCTCTATACGCGCAGTCCGGCGCGGATCTGATCTTTTCGGGCCACGCCCACGGGGGGCAGATGCGCCTTCCGTTTATTGGGGGCCTCGTCGCCCCGGGGCAGGGGTTATTCCCCCGATACGACGGCGGCGTGTACCGGGAGGGGGATACCGCCATGGTGGTAAGCCGGGGGTTGGGAAACAGCGTATTCCCCCTGCGGGTTTTTAATCCCCCCGATGTGGTGCTTACGACCCTGCGGGCAGATTGACGAGGAAGTTGTGAAACAGGTCATACTATGTGTACTGATCGCCTGTACCACCCTACAGTGTGCGGGCTGCAAGAAAGAGGAGGTAAAACCAGTGGTAACAATGACGATCCAGGGGATGGGAGATATCGTTCTGGAGCTCTACCCCGACAAGGCCCCCAATACGGTGCGAAACTTCGTATATCTGGCCAATGACGGCTTCTACAACGGGCTTATCTTTCACAGGGTCATCGACGGGTTCATGATCCAGGGGGGCGACCCCGAGGGAAACGGCACCGGCGGCCCCAGCTATTCCATCAAGGGAGAGTTTCCCCACAACGGTTTCAAACAAAACGACTTGAGCCATGTGCGGGGAGCGATCTCCATGGCCCGGCAGTCCATGGACATGGATTCGGCGGGGAGCCAATTTTTTATTGTCCAGGAGGATCAGGTGCGCCTCGACGGGGACTACGCGGTGTTTGGAAAGGTCATAAAGGGAATGGATATCGTCGATGTCATCGCCCAGGCAGAGACCGACCGCAGCGATAAGCCCAAAACCCCGGTGGTGATCGAAAAGGTCACGGTGGATACCGGGGGTGAGGAGATCAAAAAACCCGAGACTATCCAGTAAAGTCTGACGTGTCAACGCAAAAAACCCGTCCAGTTCCGGACGGGTTTTCCTTTTCCTCGCTTCTCCCTATTCTCTGACTACCGGATACCCTTCCTGACCCGGGCAAGCAGACTCTCATCCAGGCGCTCCAGCCGGGCGATCTCCGCCAGGGGACCGGCGCTCACACGGAGCTGGGGACAGGTAATGGCATTGGGCGCGTTATACGTTCTCATGGGTGAATCCCTCCTTATTCGGCTCTTGTCTTTCCTCGCAGTTACCAGATCTTGTTCTTGATCCTGGTGAGCAGGCTCTCGTCCAGACGCTCCAACCTGGCGACTTCATGGATACGGCCGCCGTTTACGCGGAGCTGGGGGCAGGTGATGGCGTTGGGTTCGTAACATGCAGTCATGGGGGATTCCTCCTTAGAAATTAATATCATCGTTCCGTCTGATCATATTATATGACAGACTATTCATTATGTCAACACATAAATTAAAAAAATTAATAACAGCCTTAATTATATTAATTTCGCCCCCTCAAATGCTTATATGGGCAGTAAAAAACCGCCGGAATGGCGGTTTTTATTGTCTTATTGCCGTGTATCTCATGATGAGACCCTGTATCCGGTCCCCTCCACCAATTCAAAATTCTCCTCCAGCCCGCTGGACAGCAGGACTTCCCTGTCATCGGTCACCAGCACCGCCTCGATCCCGGATAGTCCCTCGATGAGCGCCATCCCCGCTTCCGGCCCCAGTAAAAACACAGCCGTGGAGAGCGCGTCGGCGTCAACGGAATGGGGCGCTATCACCGACACCCCCCTTAAGCCCGTATCGGCGGGGTACCCTGTCACCGGGTCGAGGATATGGTGGTACCGCACCCCGTTCTCCTCGAAATACCGCTCATAGTCCCCGGAGGAAGCCGCGGACATGCCGGTGAGGGTGACTCTGCCCAGGTACACCCCGCTCCCCTGGTCCGGGTCCTGGATGCCGATACCGTAGGGGGTGTCACCGATGAGCTGTATATTGCCCCCCAGGCTTATGATGGCGTGCTCGATGCCGTCCGCGGCGAGCGTCTCCTTGACTTTATCCGCGATATACCCTTTGGCGATGGCCCCCAGGTCCACAGCCATGCCGACACGAGCGAGATACACCTGGGATTGCGCCTCGTCTATTTCGAGATCCTGCCACCCGATCAGGGGCAGGGTTTCCGCCAGTTCCGTTTCAGTGGGGACATGTCCCTCGGGGGGATTGATGGCCCACAGACTGATCAGGGGCCCAGCCGTGATATCAAAAAGCCCCCCGGTCATGCGGCTGTACTCAATACCTTTCTCGATCACGTCCATGGTCTCCAGAGAGACCGTTACCGGGGATACCCCCGCCGCTTCGTTGATCCGGGCCGTGTCGCTCCCCTCGGTATGGGCGCTCAATAAAGCGTCCAGCCGCTCGATCTCACCGAAGGCGTCATCCCAGACCGTCTCGGGGACATCCTGATCGTATATCTTGATGGTGACGATGGTGTCCAGCAGGAATGCGTTTCTGGAGACATAGGAGGGAGCCCCCCCGCCGCACCCGGCGAGAGACAGGACCAAAACGGATATAATAGAAAGGAGTATGATCTTGCGCATAGGCTCTCCTTGGAGATTCTGTCCATAAGCATACCGTGAATCCACGCAAAAGGAAAGCATTCTTCCCCATTATGGGCGTTGTGGTATAATGGATGCCACGAAACGCGAAAGGTCATATCATGGCGATAGGCAGAAGCACCAAGATCATATTGATCATCACGGCGCTGGCGGTACTGGGAGCGGCACTGGCATTGCTGCTGCGGCCCGCCGGGCAGCCGGGAGAGGTCCTCGTCACCGTGGACGGGACGGCGTACGGACGGTACCCCTTAGATACCGATACGGACTTTACCGTCGATACACCCTGGGGATACAATCGTGTCGTTATCCACGACGGCCAGGCGGATGTCTATGAGGCCGACTGCCCCGATAAGATCTGTGTGAACACCGCCCCCGCACGGGAGATCGGCGATATGATCGTGTGCCTCCCCCATAAACTCGTGGTGGAGATCGTACCGGAGGACGCCCCATGAAGCGGGGTGCGCGGGCGCTGGTCTATATATCGGTACTGACCGCACAGGCCATGGTACTGTCTTGGGTGGAGGGGTTGATCCCCATGCCCCTGCCGGTGCCGGGCGCGCGCTTGGGTTTAGCCAATATCGTCACCCTGGTAGCGGCCTACACCCTGCCCTGGCCCTCGGTGCTGCTGGTCGTAGCAGCCCGCACGGTCCTGGGGTCCTTTCTATTTTCGGGACTGTCCACCCTGCTCTATTCACTGTCGGCGGGCCTTGTGAGCGCCGTGGTGATGCTATTATCCCGCAGGCTGCTGAAAGGCGGCATGCGCTCGGTATTGGCGGTGAGTCTTATTGGCGCCATCGTCCACAATCTCACCCAGCTCACCGTCGCCGCCCTGGTGCTGGAAAACATCCGGGTGTTTTGGGCTTATCTGCCCTGGCTTATCCTGCTGGCCGTCCCCGCGGGATTGTTCGTGGGGGGCGCGGGGCGGCTGCTGCTAAGGTATGTAGATAGACTGCAATTAAACCTAAAATAGAATTGCTGGCGGGGGATTGGGATCAATCGTCCTCCCGCACCTTCTTTGGCCTGTACCGAAACTCCGTCATCTGCCCGTAGGAGGCGGTATAGGCACCGGGGAAATCCGTCTTTTCCGAGGGTTCTCCGATTTCCCCCGATAGTATTTTCTCCGCGGCGATCCGGGTGTCCGTGATATACCCGGCGTCGGCATACCGTCCCATCATGCAGCTATGCCCCAGCAAAAGCATAAGATCGTCCATTCCCTCCAACGATTCTTCGACCGCTTTGATCTCGTTTATATAGGCCTCCACAAAGCCGCTCTCGGGCAATTGCATCCAAAGAGACCCCGACCCCATGGCGTCCCCGCCGAATAGAAGCTGCCGCTCCCGGTCCACTACGATCACCGAGCCCGGTGTGTGGCCCGGCATGGCAAACACCTCAAGGCGTACGCCCCCCAGATCAAATATCTCTCCGTCATTAAGTTCCTTAAACCCCGACGACTGGAAATCCGAGAAAGGAAGGTACCGCCGGATGACATCAAAATCTTTCGGGGACATGTATACGTTCTGGAACTGCATAACGGATGCGATATGGTCCCCGTGCCCGTGGGTGAGCAATAGGTCCAGGGGCTTATCCGTCAGCGTCCTCACATACCCAAGCAAATCCGATCCGCTGACCCCCGCGTCGACCACCAGCGCCCTGTCCTCGCCTTCAACAAGGTAGATGTCCACCTTGGTAGTGGACGGGGGCGCACTATCGACGATATCCCATACTCCCGCCATGACCTCGCTGCAGGAAAAGTTCAATTCCTTGTTAGCCAAGGAAATCTCATCTTCTTTTCCTAATCCGCATCCGCTGAAAAGCAGTAGAACGGACAATAGGTATAATACCAATTTATTCATATCCGTATCCGCCCTTCAAAAAAAGCGAGCCGTATCGACCCGCATTTACCCTGCTATAAGATCGGCTTTTATAGGAACGCCTCGTAAATCACCCGGATGGTCTTCTCATACTCCTCGTTTTCCACCCCGATGATGATATTGAGCTCGCTGCTCCCCTGGTCGATCATCCGCACATTGATCCCGGCCTTTGAGAGCGCCGTGAATAATCGTGACGCCATCCCCGGTGTCCGGGCCATCCCCAGCCCCACCGTGGCGATCAGCGACATGTGGGGATTCATATAGACATTGTCCGGGGCGAGGTCCGCTTCGATATCTGAAAGCACCGTGTCCGCCTTCCCGGCGAGTTCCGCGTCGGAGACCACCAGGGAGATGCTGTCGATCCCCGAGGGCATGTGCTCGAATGATATATGATACCGCTCGATGATGGAGAGCAGTTTTCTCGCGAAACCGATCTGGCTGTTCATCAGCGCCTTCTCGATCCCGATGACCGTGAAGTTTCTCCTTCCCGCCACGCCGGTGATCCGCCCGGTCTGGGGCACGGTCTGATCGTCCCCCACGATCATGGTGCCGGGGGCTTGCGGGTTATTGGTATTGCGGATATTGATGGAGATCCCCGCGTGTTTCACCGGGAATATGGCGTCCTCGTGCAGTACTTTCGCCCCCATATAGGAAAGCTCTCTAAGTTCCTTGTAGGTGATATAGTCGATGGGCCTCGGGTCCTTTACGATACTGGGGTCGGCCATCAGAAAACCGTCCACATCGGTCCAGTTCTCATAGATATCCGCCCCGATGGCGCCGGCCACGATGGCCCCCGTGATATCGGAGCCGCCCCTGGTGAAGGTCTTGATATTGCCCTCGGGATCGCTCCCGTAGAATCCCGGGACCACCGCCCGCTCATGCCGGGAAAGCCGCTCTGCCACCGCTTTTCGGGAAGTCTCGTGATCGTAGCGCCCCTCGCCGTCGAAGAAGATCATCTCGGCGGGGTCCACGAAGTCGTACCCCAGATAAGCCGCCATGATCAGCCCGTTTAGGTACTCCCCCCGGCTGGCGGTGTAGTCGGCGCTCGCCCCCGCCCGTATGTTCCGGCGTACTTCCTCGAGCATGGGCCCGATATCGTAGTCCAGATTCAGGGCGGCGATGATCTCACGATACCGCTTTTCGATCCGGTCAAAGAGGGGATCAAAGGTCTCCTTCTCCCCCGCGTTCTCATAGCAGGCGTAGAGCAGGTCGGTGACCTTCCTATCCCGGTTGTAGCGCTTGCCGGGCGCGCTGGGGATCACATACCGCCTGCGTTCATCCGCCTCCACGATCGCCCGCACTTTTTTGAAATGCCCGGCGTCCGCCAATGATGAGCCGCCGAATTTAGCCGCAATTGCGCCCATGCGCAATCCTCCTTGTCGATTATCCAAAAGACCGAAGGCCTTTTGCTAGTCTGGTCCCTATTATAGCAGGACATGGCAAATAGTAAAACCGCTATCTATTATTTTTATAATGAAACGCCCCGTTCTATTCCCCCGGTTAAATCCTTCTCCCGCGTCACCGTCCTTTTCTGTTATAATGATTAGACTACGTACAAAAGGAGTATTTCATGCTGCGTCTATGGACCCGGGTCATCCGCCGGAATAAGATCATCGAGCAGTCCGTGACCGAATCCGTCCTGGCAGAGGAGTCCTCGGCCATCGCCGAAGCCCTGCAGGCCGCCTGCGTCGAGCTCGACATCGCCCGGCCCATGTGGCTGTCATTGAACGAAAATGACATGGCGGACTACCGGCGCACCACCCTCACACAGGACAACTTCATGGAAGATATCCACTTTGACCGGATGGAGATCGAGATCCTGGAGGAAGAGGAATAAACCGGGATTTTCCTATGCCCGCCAAGACCAATTAAGAAGTAAACATCTTAAAAGCAGATACAAATCTTTAAATTTATCACTTTACTTTCCTGCGTTATTAAACGCTTATCCTTTACGATTCCCTTATTTCGGGCACTTCTTTATGTATTAGCATCATAGCTCCCAAATCCTTTCCTCTCTACAAAAGCCGACCGGGTCCCGCATATATTGTGCATGCAAAAGCTTTCGCCTTCCGACATAAAAAGGAACCCAGTTTTTTCTGAGTTCCCTCTTTCTTGCTTTCAGGGTGTCGAGAAGGTTTGAGATGCAAGGCGGCGAGCTTGTCAAATAAGGAAGCGTATTAGACATACGTGACCGCATTTGCAAGCGATGCCAACGCCGCAGATCGAGCCTTATCGGCAGCCTGACTATCCCTTCAGCAGATCCAACGCCCGTTTGGCCACATTCTCCGCCGTAAACCCGAATTTCTCATACAGCAGGTCCCCCGGCGCGCTGGCCCCAAATCCGTCCATGCCGACGACGTCCCCGTCGAGGCCCACGTATTTGTACCAGCCGAAGGGAGACGCGGCCTCTATGGCAAGCCGTACCCGCACGCTGTCGGGGAGCACGCTCTCCTTGTATTCATCGTCCTGCTCCTCGAACAATTCAAAGGACGGCATGCTCACCACACGGACCCGCACACCCTTGCCTTCCAGTATCCCGGCGGCATCCATGGCAACATTGACTTCGGAGCCCGAGGCCATCAGGATCACCTGGGGCTTTTCGCTGTCCTTCAGCACATACCCGCCTTTGAGAGCGTCCACTCCCGTCCCCGGCAGGGGCGGCAGGTTCTGGCGGCTAAGGACCAGGGCCGTGGGGCTGTCTTTACGCGTCATGGCCGCGCACCACGCCGCGGCGGTCTCCCGGGTGTCCGCCGGACGGAATACCGTCATATTGGGGATACTCCGCAGGGAGGCCAGCTGCTCGATGGGCTCATGGGTGGGCCCGTCTTCCCCCACCCCGATGCTGTCATGGGTGAGGACATAGGTCAGCGGCAGCTTCATCAGAGCGCTTAAACGCATCGCCGGTTTCATGTAGTCTGAAAACACGAAGAACGTCGCCACATAGGGCCGCAGTCCTCCGTGCAGCGTCATCCCGTTGCCGATGGCGGCCATGGCGTGCTCCCGCACCCCGAAGTGCATATTGGAGCCGCCCTTATCCTCCGCGCTGAAATCCCCCCTGTCCTTCATGATGGTCTTGGTGGAGGGAGCGAGATCGGCGGAGCCCCCAATCAGATTGGGTATCCGCTCGGAGAGCCGGTTCAGCACCACCTGGGAAGACGCCCGTGAGGCCATCGCCTTATCCTCATAGGTCCAGTATGCCGTATCCTTCAGGAGGTTGACGGGCTTCTCGCTGTACCATGCGTTCCATTCCTTGGCGAGCTCCGGGTACTGCTTCGCGTAGGCGTCAAACACCGCCTCCCACTCCGCCTGGGCTTTCTTGCCCTTTTCCTTCACGGCGGCGGTATTCTCGTACACCTCGTCGGGCACATAGAATGGCTCATTGGGCCAGCCCAGGTTTTCTTTGGCGGCTTTCAGGTTTTCTTCCCCCAGGGGTTCGCCGTGGGCACTGGCCGTTCCCTGCTTGGCGGGGCAGCCGTACCCGATGGTGGTCCGCACCCGGATCAGGGAGGGTTTGGTTGTTTCTCCCTTGGCGATGTCGATGGCCCGTTCGATGGCGTCGGCGTCGTTGCCGTCCCCCACCTCCTGGGTGTGCCATCCCATGGCCTCAAACCGTTTGCAGACATCCTCGGTAAAGGCGATATCGGTGCCGCCCTCGATGGTGATATCGTTGCTGTCATAGAGCACGATCAGTTTTCCCAGTTTCAGCGTGCCCGCCAGGGAGGCCGCCTCGTAGGTGATCCCCTCCATCATGCAGCCGTCTCCGCTGATCGCGTAGGTGTAGTGGTCCACGACGGGGAAGTCAGTCCGGTTGAAATGGGCGGCCAGATGGGCCTCGGCGATGGCCATCCCCACGGCGTTGGCAAACCCCTGGCCCAGGGGACCGGTGGTTGTTTCCACCCCGGAGGTGTGACCGTATTCGGGATGTCCGGGGGTCTTGCTCCCCCACTGGCGGAACTGCTTTAGTTCCTCCATGGGCAGCCCGTACCCGAATACATGCAGCAGGGAATATAGTAGCATGGACCCGTGTCCCGCCGAGAGGACGAACCGGTCCCTGTTTTTCCAATTGATATCTGCGGGGTTGTGGCGCATCTGCCGGCCCCACAGCGCGTAGGCCATGGCCGCCGCCCCCATGGGCAGTCCCGGATGGCCCGAATTGGCCTTCTGGACTCCGTCCGCCGATAGAAAACGGATCGCGTTGATGGTCTGTAGATCGATATGCTCCATTGGTCTCCTCCTGTCCGGTCATCATTTCCGGTATTCTTTTCTAGACTTTTTTAGAATTATATCATAATGCCCCCGGCATTGTACATCCGCCGGGCTCTCTTACCCAAACCAGGAAGGTCTTGCGCCTCCATTTTCCCGCCGCAGGATGCATCACCCACAATCAGCCCGCATGATCCTACGCTCCCCGGTATCTCTTTTCACATTTATTTTACACTTTTTTCACAAAGCATTCATGAGCAAGCCATGCTATACTGTCCATACAGGGTATACATTGTAAAAAGGGAGTAATTATGGGGCGATTTTTGCGGTATCTTGTTTTGATTTTATGGCTTTTGGGCTGCGTATTCTGCCTGGAGAGCAGCTTCGCTTATGTGGGTTCTGCCCCGGCGGGCAGTGTACCGGACGCCTACGCCCCCATTTTATACAGCAGCGCCGTCGATCCCCTGACCCCCTGGTGGTCCAATTTGGAATCACGGACGGAAGACCCCGTGATGATGGGCTGGGCCTACAGGCCCCAGTCATTGGAGGAGATCCCTCCGGCCATACAGGTCTTCGCCCCCACATGGCTGGAGGTGGGCATGAACGAGGATACCGGCATGGCCCATCTGTATACCGTTTCAGAGCTGGGCCGCGCTACCGATTACACCGGCTACGTGGATACGGCCCACCAGTCCGGTTCCGAAGTGTGGGTCACGGTGATGAGCCTGACTCCCTCGGTCTCCGACGCGCTGATCCACACCCCCGAGGCCGTGGACGCGTTCATCAATAAGCTCGTTTCCGTCTGCGGGCAGTGGCGCGTGGACGGCGTCAACCTTGATTTCGAGAATATGAATCCTGAGCACAAGTACGATTACAACGCCTTTGCCGCCCAGGTGACGGAGGCCCTCCACGAGTATGATCTGATCGTGTCCGCCGATGTCACCGTCCCCCTGGGATACGATGACCCCACCAACTGGTGGCAGTGCTTCGACCGTGCCGGCTTGGCGGAGGCGGTGGATTACGTGGCGGTCATGGGCTACGATGAGCACACCGAAGGCTCAGACCCGGGGCCGGTGGGAGGCCTTGACTGGGTGGAGGAAAAGATCCGCCTGACCCTGGCCGAAATCCCATCCGATAAGCTTTTATTGGGAGTTCCCTTCTACGCCCGGGATTTCCGGGTACTTGCCGACGGCAGCACCAAGGTCATATCGGTGTGGCGCTCCCAGGTGGAGTCCATGCTTTCCGAGGACCGATACAAAAGCGGCAGCATGGAGTTTGAGATCAAGGAATGGCATGTCAAGAACGAGCGCCAGCCTGATTCCGGCGTTCTCTACCTCGAGTTCACCGACCAATACGGCACGCTCCATAGGATCTGGTACGACGACGAGGTCTCCTTAGCCGCGAGAGCGGCGCTGGCCGACAAATACCATCTGGCGGGAGTCGCCGCCTGGGTGATGGGGTTCAGCCGGGACAGTTACTGGGAAGCCCTCGCTTCCGAATTACCCGACCGGTGATACGGCCCGGCTTCTTCCCTATGGCTTCTTTTTAAACAGGCAATCGCCCTGCCAAGAGGGAGCCTGGCCCTATGGAACTTCATTCCGGACAACTCTCTTGCTCTTACTCTACAAAAACGGGGGCATCCTAAGTGTGATAAGCCATGCCCGGAAAAAATTTAAAAAATTTTTCTTCCGGATGAATAAGGAAACCAAACCCTGGACATCATACTAATGCAAGTTACCCAAACCCCCAAACCCCTTAATACGAGAGCCGCTAATTCTACAGGCGGCTCTCCCCCTTTTTGGCTTTTTCATCTAAAGGAAAAACCCCCTTAAAAACAAGGGGGCGATTGATGCGCCATACGCACGCAATCAAACATGTCCGATCATTTTTTTCTCCCGATCCAGAACAACCCTGCCGCCGCTATCCCCGCCAGGTACAGGATCGCCGATTCCGTCAGGCCGAATCGGGACCTCTCGATATAGATGCCTCCGATCAGGATGACCAAGACGGCGATAACCAGCACAATGAGCAGATCCAGCCACCTATTCGTCATGCCATCCCCCTACGTGCCCGACACGCTTACACTTTTGACCCAGAGCGACGGTGAGCCCAGATACGCCGTCCCCGGCATCCCGAATGTCAGATCCGAGCCCACCATCTCGATACTCTTCAGCATCTCAAAGAAATTTCCCGCGATGGTGATCTGGTCCACCGGCCGGGCGATCTTCCCGTCCTCGATGAGATACCCCGTGGCCGGCAGGCTAAAGTCACCCGACACCGCGTTCAGTCCCGAGCTCAGCCCCTGAACATTGATGATCAAGAGTCCCTTCCCCATCTTTTGCGTCATGCTTTCCAGGGAGACGTCCCCGTTCTCGATGTAGAAATTGCTCGGGGCGATCCCCACCGTGGCCTTGTAGGAGGGCTTGCTGGCGTTACCGGTGGATTCCACACCGTCCTTTGCGGCGGTTTTCAGATTGTGCAGGTAGGTGGTCAATACTCCCTTGTCCACCACCCGCTTGTAGCGGGAGGCCACCCCTTCCCCGTCAAATGACGCCGACGCCAGTCCTTTTGCCATGAACGGATCATCGATGATGGAGACCGTCTCTGCGGCGATGGGCTCGTTGAGCTTGCCCTTCAGAAGGGACAGTCCCTTCTGTACCGCCTCCGCGGAGAATATCCCGCTGAAGGCCCCTAGTAGATCCCCCGCCACATCGTGACGCAGGATTACGGGGTAGGCCCCCGCGGGCGTGCTTTTTGCCCCCAGCAGGCTCAGGGCCTCCTGGACCGCCATCTCCGCCAGCTTCCTGGCGCTGAATTTGCTGAAATCGTTTCCCGCCACGAATTTATCCCCGGTCTTGATGTCATCGCCTTCCTTCACCACCACCGAGAGATACGCGTAGGCCAGGTTGGCTTTCTCATGAAGATCCAGACCCTTGGTGTTGATCATCCAGACCTCCCCCTGGCTTTCTCCGTAGAGGCAGTAGTTCACCGCGCTGACACGCTCATCCTGATCCAGCGCCGCCTGCTCCAGCTCTTTGGTGAATTCGATCTTGTCGGCCACAGGGATCTCATCCAGGCCTTCGTTGTATACGTCGACCTTTTGGTACGTATCCGATCCGGCGTAGATCTCCTGTTTATCCTCGCTGTCGATCACCGCCGCCGATCCCGCCATCTGCTCCGCCAGCAGGTCGGCGCTTTTTTCGTCCAGCATTTCCGAGTAGCTGTACCCCATCTTGCCGTTTACCAGGCCGCGGAGCGAGATACCCCGGGATTCGCTCAGGCTGTAGTCCTCCATCTCTCCCTTGAAAAACTTAATGGAGAGCTGCCGTCCCGCCACGCCGAAGGCTTCCATATCCGTCGCGCCCTTCTGTTTGCCCTTTTCAAAGAGACGCTTTGCCATCTGATCCCATTCCATTAGGATTCCTCCCTTCCACCCACGGTGATGGACTCTATCCGCAGGGTGGGCTGGCCCACATTGGCCGGGACCGATCCGCTCACCGACCCGCACATCCCCTGGCCGTAGTCCAGGTTGTTGCCCACCATGTCGATTTTCTTCAGTACCTCTTCTCCCTTGCCGATGAGGGTGGCCCCCCGCACCGGCGCGTCTATTTTACCGTCTTTGACGAGGTACCCCTCCATGACCGCGAAGTTAAAATCCCCCGTGGCCGTGTTCACCGAGCCGCCCCCCATGTACTTGGCGTAGAGTCCCTTTTCGGTGGCGGCGATGATCTCCTCTTTGGTGCTGTCTCCATTGTCGATGAAGGTGTTGGTCATCCGGGAGGTGGGAGCGAACCGATACGACTGCCGCCGCGCAGACCCGGTGGACTCCATCCCCATCTTCCGGCCGTTCAGCCGGTCCACCATGTAGCCCTTGAGTATCCCCTTTTCGATCAGCACGTTTCGCCTAGTGGGGTTTCCCTCGTCGTCGATGGCGGAGGAGCCCCAGGCGTGGGGGATGGTCCCGTCGTCGATGGCGGTCACCAGGGGGCTTGCCACCTGTTCCCCCAGACGTCCCGTGTAGACCGAGGTTTCCTTGGCAACTGCCGTAGCCTCCAGGCCGTGGCCGCAGGCCTCGTGGAATACCACCCCGCCGAACCCGTTGTCTATGATCACCGGCATGTGCCCGCTGGGGCAGGGCCGGGCGTTTACCATGGTGACCGCGATCCGGGCCGCCTCCCTGGCGTAGGCGGGCACGTCGATCATGTCGTAGAGCTCAAATCCCCTCGACGCCCCCGGCCCGTAGAATCCTTCCTGCATCTCCCCGTCCTTGGAGGCCACCGCCCGGATGGTGACCCGGGTGCGGATGCGCTCATCTTCGGCCATGAGACCGTCACTGTTTACTATCAGCACCTCCTGGCGGGTGTCGCCGTACCCCACCTGGACCTGGGTGACGAGCTTGTCGTATTCGCTGGCGGCCTTATAGGCCCCCCGCATCACTTCCACTTTTCTCTGAAGGGGTACGCTGCTCGGCTCCACCTCGACGGTATTGATCTTTTTCACGTCCTGGCGTTTTAGGGTAATGTCCGTATCCTTTGACGCCCCTTCGATGGCCTGGGCCGCGTCCTTGGCCAGCCGCAGGAGAGACGCCCGGTCGTTCTCCGAGGTGTAGGCGTACACGCTCCGGGTCCCCTGGTACAGCCGCAGTCCCACCCCGAAATCGATCCCGGATACGGCGGTCTCCACCTTGCCTTCCAGCATGGAGATGGCGCTGTTGATCCGGTTTTCCACAAATATCTCGCAAAAATCGGCCCCACCGGACAGGGCCGCGTGCATGGCGTCCTTTAGCCAATTCCGGTTCAGCATATTGGCCTCCTTATGTCATTGAAATGCTCTGTTTAGTATACCACAGGGAGGAAAAGATACCCTGCTAGAGGGAGGGAAATAGTGCGTTACCTATAGACAAAGAAAAGGGCACTGCCAGTGCCCTTTAATACTCCTTCGTCAGATCGCTCTCGCGATCACGTCCCCCAACTTCGAATTAATCAATCCATGGCCGATCATGCTGGTGCCGATGCTCTTCGACCGCCATGCCAGCAGTCCCAGCACCAGCCCGCCCACTGGCACGGTAATCCAGAAAGAATAGGGATACGCGCCCAAGTAATAGATATGGCCCAGCCAGAACAATCCCGCCTGGGTAAGCCATATCCAGCGCCCTTTCCAGTGCAGTTTACTAAGCCAACCCCACAGAAATCCCCGAAAAAGCGGCTCTTCTATGACGGCCGCATTGCCCAGTTGCGTAAAAAACGACGTGGTGACGATCATAGCAGACGCATGATCGGGAACCCTCTGCACCCCCTGGAGAATTGCTATCTTTCCGGTTAATATACCGCTTACTACCCCGACCGCCACGGCGATTACACCCCACAGCAGTACTTCCTTTGCGCTCCGTTTACGCATTTTAGGACGATAGATCAGCAATACGATCAGAAGGCCGAGGGAAACAGCGATCCGAAACCATAGATCGGCCCGCATATAACCGGAAGACGTATATTTTACTTTCGCATACTGAAAGATCAGTTCGGCCACAGGCGCGATCATAAATATGGCAAGCGCAAAAATATCCATATAATAATCCGAAAGCGAATTACGCTTCAGTATGATCAATAATACGGTAAGCAGATACGTTCCATTATTACAGATAGTGGGCATCATTGTTTTGGGGAGAATTATCACCTGAAACGACGACAATAACACAAACGGAAACCGCAAAAACAAGAGCCCGGACAATAACAATATAAACAATATGTTCTCTTTTTTGTTTTGGGTCGATACCGTGTTTTCTTCAGACATCCCCACATTCCCCTTACTTACTTTTTCACACGCCGACATTCTTCCAATACTTAACGACCTAAATATATCTCCGGATATTATCCTGGTCAATGGATAATTTGTAAATATTTATATAATAAATTTTACCTAAAACAATCCCGCTCATATTTTTTTATTTAATACCTTGCAAAACACAATAGCTCGTGGTATAGTGTACCTGCTTAAGCAAGTTATCAAGCAATCAAGAGGAGGTGGATCAATGAATATCCAATTCAAAAAAGGGGTGCTGGAGCTCTGCGTACTATCGCTCCTGGCCAGAAACGACTGCTACGGGTATGAACTGGTCAACCAGATCTCCGAGAATATATTGATCTCGGAAGGGACCATTTACCCGCTGCTGCGCCGCCTAAAGGACGAGGGATACGTCACCACCTATCTGGTAGAGTCCCAGGAGGGACCCAGCCGCAAATACTATCAACTGACGGAGCTGGGCCAGAAGGTGAAGGAAGACCTCAGTGAGGAATGGAGCGATTTTGTCAAACGCGTCAACAGGATTGTGGAGGGGGGTGCCACCGATGACGCAGCGTGAGTTTACCGATATCATGTCCCGCCACCTAAAGGGACTGACCGAGGATGAAAAAAAGGATATTCTGTCCGACTATCAGGAGCACTTCGCCATGGGCAGGGAAGAGGGCAAGAGCGAGGAAGAGATCGCCGCGGCCCTGGGAGATCCGAAAAGCCTGGCAAAACAGTACCGGGCCGAGACCATGGTGCGCAGGGTCCAGGAGAAGCACTCTGCGGCCAATGTACTAAACGTCATCATCGCCGCATTGGCGCTGGGTATGTTCAATCTGATCTTTGTGCTGCCCCTGTTCTTCACGGTCCTGGGGGTACTGGTCGGGATGATGGCAGCCTCGGTGGGCATCGCTCTGGGGGGACTGGGCGCAGTCCTCGGGTCCATCCTCGCCCTCATCATACCCTCGGGGATCCCGGGTGTCGTATCCGGCGTGGGTCTTTTCACCGGCATTGGACTCGCCGCACTGGGCATATTGATGGGCGTGGGATGCTTCTACGCCATCAAGTATACGGGCATCGGCCTTGTGAAATACGTTAAATTCAATATCGACATTGCCTCTGGCAAGAAGAAAGAGGAGGAGTAAACCATGAAACGATTTTTAATTATCGTCATCTGCGTCATGCTGGTGGCGTTCAGCCTGGCGGCGGTCTTGTGGGCCGCGGGAGGCCAGGGATTCCAGTTCGGCGATTGGGATAACACCCCTTGGAACCAGGGGCCCGCGAGCAGATACGGCACCGACATCGACCAGACCGGTGAGAGCGATACCGACGGGGTATCTTCCATCCGCATCGAGACGGTGGCGTCCCCCATCCATATCGAACCCGCCGCGGGAGATACGCTTTCCGCGCACCTTGTGGGGACATTCTCGTCCAATAGGGAAGACGCCCAGCCCAAGCTGATCGTGGAGAAAAGCGGCGGCAGCCTCACCGTGGAGGTCAAGTACCCCCATTTCTACGGCCTTTCCAGCGATGCCGACATGGACCTGACCGTGAGCCTGCCAAAAAGCTTCACGGGAGACCTCACCTTAAATACCGTATCGGCCTATGTGGAATCCTCCATGCCCCTCGTATTGGATCAGTTTAGTTTCGATTCGGTTTCGGGTGAATTGAACATCTGGGATATCACCGCCAAGGAAGCGGAGCTATCCACCACCTCCGGCCGTGTCAATACCCAAATAACGGGCTGTGACACCTTCAAGTTCGACTCGGTGTCCGGTGATATCGAGGCCGATACCGACGCCGCCAGCGTCCGTGCATCCACGACCTCAGGCAGTATCGTCCTGCGGGGGCTTACCGGCGGGCTGGATGCCACCAGCATATCCGGCGGCGTTACCGCCGAGTTCACGGCGCTTGGTGATGATGTCAAAATTGACAATACCTCCGGCAGCGTGTCGCTGACGGTCCCTGGGGACAGCGATTTCTCCCTGGATTACGGTACCGTGTCGGGGAGCTTTCACTCCGACCTGCCTGTGACCATGACCGAGTCCAGCCCGATGCACATCAAGGGCAGCGTGGGCGAGGGCGGACCCACGGTCCATGTTAAGACCGTTTCCGGCGGACTCACTATAGCGAAGTAAATACTCTCCCAAGCAAAGAGCATGTCCTTTCCGGGCATGCTCCTTTTTTGTCAGGCTTCCCCTCGCGCGGATTTGGTCGCCCAGGAGCGGAATGGGAGAAAACCCTTTGTTTTGCATAAACGAGAATGCTTGGACCACCTTATTGGTATAGATGAACAGACAGGAGCGCCTATTCCCATACACACCGTTTTTCCTACGGTTTGCCCTATGTTACCATAGAATTGATGGAGGTAGAGACAACATGAAAAAACTCAGTATGGCCCTTCTCTTTTGCATGATATGCATGATGATCGCGGGCTGCGGTCAGGCCGGGTCCCAGGCCACCCCCAGTCCCGAAGCCACGCCCCGGCAGACGCCCTCCCCCGAGGCCTCACCGGTCGCCGCGCCGGAGGAGAGCGCCTCCCCGCAGGCATCCCCGCAGACCGAAGCGGGCGTCGTATTGCTGTACTTCGGCAACGCCGACGCCACCAAAGTGGCCCCCGAGGCCCGGCAGGTCCAGATACCCAAGGATATCTCACAGGCGGACTACATCAAGCTGCTGCTGGAGCAGCTGATCGCGGGTCCGCAGAACCCCGACCTCTCCCGGACCATCCCCCAGACCGTCAAGGTCCTGGACGCCCATGTGGACGGGTCCAACGCCTATGTGGATTTCTCCCAGGAGATGATCAGCGACCATTCACGGGGCGCGGCGGGCGAGTCCATGACCGTTTACTCCATCGTCAGCACCCTCACGGAGCTTTCCGGGATCGAGGGCGTGATGATGACGGTGGCGGGCGAACCCATGAATATCGAGCACATGGTGATCGAGGCTCCGATCAAGCGGGAGGACAGCATGATCGAGCAGTAATGCGAATGCGTCTCGATGCGCGAAAACCCCGGCTTCAGCCGGGGTTTCTGCTTGTCAGAAAGCCTGAAAAGGATCGAGTAAGATTGGCCGCTCCTAACTGATCAACTTTCAATACTGCCAGGCGGTCGAGATTACCCGAGATACGAGGCAGCATAACTATTGATGAGGAAGCGTATTAACAGATACGTGACCGAGATCAATAGTTATGATAACGAAGTAGATCGAGTGATATCGGCCGCCTGTTTACTCGTAAAAGCCGGTCACCTCATACCCCTCGTCCTCCACCGCCTGCCGAAGGTCGTTCTCGTCAAAGCCGGACCCCTCCACCGTGGCCTGACCCGCCCGGACATTTACGTTCACATTGGTGATGCCGGGGAGGTCCTTTAGCGCCATCTTCACACTGCTCGCGCAATGCTCGCAGCTCATCCCGTCTATCTTGATCGTCTTTTGCATACCGGATTCCTCCTATATCTTTTGGCCTTACTTTTCCCCGGTATGCGCCTCTTTACACCTGGGGGAAATCCGTTCCCTCCGATTTCTCCCTGTCCGCTTTCATCCTGGAAAAGGACATCGCCCCCAGCAGCAGGATCACCGGCACATGGGCGGCCAGCGTCATCACAAACTCCAGAAACCACGTGAGGGAGGTGACGACCTGGGCATCATACCGCAGTCCGAGCCATTGGTATAGGGTTCCGGCATAATAGCCGTACATGAGTTCCGCCGCCTGGGCGAATAAAAGCAGGATCGCCATACCCCGCAGCACACCGCCGGTCCTGCGGTGGACGATCATCATCACGGCGAAGGCGATCCACGCGGCCCGCAGCGCCAGCGTTAGCACCATGGCGATCCTGACCATGGTGTCATGAATGAGTCCGCGAAACGACATGATATACGACACATAGTAGTTCGAGAGATAGTGCCCGTAGGCGTTCAATATGTACAGACCCCCCAGGATGAGGAACATGATCTTGAACCCCTTGACCTTGCTGCGCAGGCCGTAGACCGCCGTGATCAAGACCCATGCGGCGGTATACAGGAATGTCAGGACCCCCGCCATCAGAAAGGCGGTCTGGTCCGGGATGACGACCCGCTCCAATAACGCCGGGTACAGCTCCGAGGATATGGCTGACCACAGCATCATGATCATGAGCATCGCCGCGCTGATCCAGAACCAGCGCTTCGCCCGCCCCCGTATATAACTCTTTTCACCGACCGCCATACGCGTCCTCCTTACTGGTCAATCTACCGCGATTGTACGACACCGCGGCTCCGTAAGCAAAATTGCCGTTCCGGGCAATACTAGCATCCCCTAGGCAGGGGCCAAACTATAACCGGCCTTACGTTAGGCGTCGGTCCCGTCTGCTTCCCGCATTCGGGAAAACGCCATCGCCCCGAAGAAGAAGATCAGGGAGCCGTATATCAGCACGTTTATCGAAAAACCCGTAAGCCCGATGATGGTCACCGCCCTCTGATTCGCCATGTTCTCCAGCATCCGCCGGACAAATGTCTCGTATCCCAGCCGGTGCACAAGCCCCAGAATCCGCACCGCCAGCAATACGATGGCGGCCGTCCGCAGCCCGCCCCCGGTGCGCTTGTGAAAGACAGCGATCAGCGCGAATACGATCCACGTCGCGCTTAGCAGCAGGGACATGACCTGTGTATAGGCAGCAGCCGCCGGACTCATCGGCCCCCGGGCGTACAGGATATAGGACACGGCGAAGTTAGATAGATAATGGCTGTAGGCCCCCGCGACCTGGACCCCCGCCACGATGAGAAACATGATCCTGAACACCTTGACTCTATTGGTCAGTCCATAGGCAAGGCCGATCATCACCCAGGCCGCCGTGTGGAGGAATGTCTGGATCCCCGCCGCGATCAATACCATATTCGAGGCCTGGCCTGATCGTCCCAGCAGGGTGGAGTACAGTGACGGCGACGCCGCCGTCCAGATCAGCATCCACAGCAGTATGCCCCCAGCGGGCCAGAACCAATGCCGCGCGTTGCCCTTCAGGTATCCCTTCGAAGTCATCTCAGATGTCATGTCGCACTCCTTTATGGTATCAGTACATTCAGTATACACCAAATAGCCCGGCACCGAAAATTCGATCATATTTTTAGTATCTGTATTGTACAATGACACGTATATATACGATGGAGCGGAGCGAATGGACCTTTTCCGGGAATACAAGGACCTGTATTACAGGGAGATCGAGAATTCCGACCGGCTCAACGGCCGCATCTCCACCTGCCTTTCGTTTCTCACCATCATCGGGGCGGGGGACGTGTTTATTATCAAGGAGCTGGTCCGTCAATATCCCTTTGACTCGATCGCGTCCTTTACGTTCCTGGGACTATGCCTGCTGTCCTTTGTATCGTTCCTCTGCTGTATCGCGAGCTTCATCCGGGCCTATACCGGATACACCTATCATTATTTCCCCACCACCGGTATCCAGGAATTCATCGCGGATACCCATCGCCGGACCCGGGACCGGCAGAACGGACAGCAGATATTCGACGAGTATGTGGAGGACAGCATCGGCAATCTATATATCCGGTGCGCCTCCCACAATATGCGGGAGAATATGCGCAAGGGCAGCCAGTACAGGGTACTCACGGTCTGGATTATCCGGACATTCTTCATGATTCTCGTAAACTTCCTGTTCTGGATCATCTGTATCGGCAATATAGAATAGAAAGGGGTGATAGGATGACCGACTGCAAAGAGGACAAAATGGAAAAGGAATTGCCGGATCCGCCGCATCCGGTGAAATTCATGGAGACTTTCTCCACCAATTTCCGCAAACTACTAAAGGTGCAGAAGCTAAAACCAAAGGAACAGCAGAACTGAGTACAGGCTTTTTCCCAAAAATCCGCCTTTTTGCAGGCGTTCCATCCACCCGGGTACACGGCTGGATGTCCTGAACGACTCCTTATTTATGACGGGCGCGGGCGCCCGGGGCAGTTTAAGTTCGGTGCTCATCATTTTGCCTTTCCCTACATTGTTCCCGGTACGCTATTATGATATGCCTTCGGGCATGGGACGGTACGGTCCACTCTCGCCGCAAATCAATATTATATTTCATACCTACCACAACATTTTTTGTACTTTAGCCCAGATTGACATGGGCATGGATCGTTGCGACCAACTTTTCTATTGAATATATCGTCTATCTCCCTCATTCGAGTATACATTTCGAAAGATAACTCGTATACTTTACCTACTGTTTCCACTGTAATTCGATCACGCTCATTATATAGCTCAATAAACTCAGCGACCAACGGTGACGCTGACAATGCTTTTCTGATGTTTGGAATGCACTCTCCAGTATCAATCATTTTATTGTCAGGTAAAAAAAGAATCGAAATTTCTTCGTTTTCGTGTGGCGTAATGTCTATCATATCACCACCTGGAGATTCCCATACTGCATGAGCCTCAGCTTCAATTAAAATGTTTGCTTTTTGCCAAATGGTCCATCCGAGAATTCTTTGTCCACCATTTTTACTAATATATACATCTACATTAGAGAAGCATTCATTCCTAATGCTTTCGGTAGTAGGGTAAACCGGAACAAACACCGGAGTGCTTTCACAGATTGACTGACACAAATCCTGAATCTGCGGAGTAATTTCACTTGGAGTAGTCTCAATAATCACTATAAAACACACCTCCATATATTAACTATTTCAAATAATTATTATAGTATTTTCTTGTGTTTCAGTCGGCGCTGCAAGCGTCTTTGCCGAACCCTGTCCTTTTTGAGACCAAAAAGGACCAAAAAGTCTTTTAACCGGTCGATGGCGCGGCGTATCTCCTGGGGCTCAAGGCCGAAAAAATGGCGCTAACGCAAAGCGCTCCTTCGCCATGGTTTGAAATTTTACCATGGCTCAGTCGGCTGCTACGCCTTATTTTTTCTTTTCCCTTTCGCCTCCAGGCCGCGCCAACGCCCGGGACTTATCTGGGCCGCCCTTGGAAGAGACTTTGTAAGTATTCAAGCGGGTCCTAACATTCACACTATATCCGAGACTAATCAAAACTAATTAAATTTCCTTTCTCATGTTCAATATTATAAATCCATTTATCCCCGTTCCGGCTAACAAATTTGCTTTGTTCAGAAATTTCATGAATCGTACGTTCCACATAATCAACATTATTATCTTTTAAATTCCTAAACAAAATGCTACCACATGTTTCTCTAGTTAAGTTCATTGGCGGAAACATGATCATTGGCGTTTCTGCAATATCGAGATTTCGGTTTTTATTAATTATTGCGTAAAGGGTAGCCCCTCTTGATTCTGTTATACCACCGATAATAAAAAAAGCTTTATACTTAACAACTTCTTCAACCGCTCTATTATAAAATTTTTTAATGATTTTAATCAGGCCATCTACCGTTAATGTTTCCTTGTTTGAAAGTTTATTTACATCCATATTAATCATTGTGCCTATTACAGGAACTCCCGCACTAGCATATGCTAGTCTTTCATTGATCACATATATTTTCTTTTTGTCATCATTTAGACACGTCCCATTAGACCGTGAAACTCTTCTATCACTGGCTATCAATATTGTGTTTTCTGCCTTGATTCCAAAGATAACACTCATCCGAATTTGCTCCTTTCTTAAGAATTCTATTACTCATATCAAAAACCATTATACTACATTTTTTGACAAATATCCGTCTCTAAAGAAAGAACATCGTCGATAGTTAGGAAAGCCCGGGGGTTCAAAGAGGGCGCAAGCCCCCTTGTACAAATTGGGCGGATATAAACAAAGGGCCCGCAGAGCGGACCCCATTAGCCACTTGTGATTGCCTGACTATGCATTTTTCAGATTAGGCCATATCGGCGGCCTGCCTCATTATTGAATATCGGTTACCTCATACCCGGCATCCGCCACCGCCTCTTTCAGCGCCGTATCACTGAATTCCGTTCCTTCCACGATGGCCTGCCCCTGCTCCAGATTCACATCGGCACTGGTGACACCCTCCACCCCTTCCAGGGCGTTCTTGACCCGGTTCACGCAGTGCATGCATGTCATGCCTTCTACCTTCAATGTCTTTTTCATGATTGTTTCATTCCTTTCTTCTTTTGCTTGTGTATTCTGCTGTGGGTCGACGGGACAGGCGGCGTCTATGGGGCACGCCTGCCCGCTGGTTTCTTCCCTCATCTTTTTCTTCCTGCGCCGATCCAACACCAGGGAGAGCCGCAGGGCGTTACTGACCACCGTGACCGAACTGAAACTCATGGCCGCCGCGGCGATCATGGGGTTCAGCTTCCACCCCAGGGAGGTGAAGAGCACCCCCGCCGCGATGGGGATCCCCACCACATTGTAGAAGAACGCCCAGAACAGATTCTGCTTGATGGTCCGCATGGTGGCCTTGCTCAGCTCGATGGCCGTCACCACGTCCATGATGCTGTTCTTCATCAGCACCACGTCGGCGGACTCCATGGCCACGTCGGTCCCGGACCCCACCGCGATCCCTACGTCTGACTGGACCAGGGCCACGGCGTCGTTGATGCCGTCCCCCACCATGATGACCTTTTTGCCGGTCCCTTGGATGCGTTTGACCTCGTCGGCCTTATGCTGGGGCAGCACCTCTGAGAGTACATGGTCGATCCCGGCCTTTGCGGCGATGGCCTTGGCGGTCCGTTCGTTGTCTCCGGTGATCATCACCACATCGAGTCCCCCGTCACGGAGCCTTCGCACCGCCTCGGGGCTCTGTTCCTTCAGGGTATCCGCCACGGCGATGATTCCGACTAGCTTCCTATCCGCGGCCACATAGAGGGGAGTCTTCCCCTCGTCGGCCAGCGCTTCGGCTTTATCCTTGGCTTCCGCCAATGAAATACCGTTATCCTCCATCAGCGCCTCGTTGCCGATGATGACGGTCTTGCCGTTCACCCTGGCGGTGAGACCTTTGCCCACCACCGCCTGGAAATCCTCGGCCTTGGGAGGATGCATCCCTTCTTCCCCGGCCTTTCTGACGATGGCCTGGCTCAATGGATGCTCGGAGAGGGTCTCCGCCGATGCCGCCAGTTCTAAAAGCGTCTTTTCATCTATCCCGTAGGCCGCGATATCTGTCACCGAAGGCACCCCCTCGGTCAATGTCCCGGTCTTGTCGAGAACGATGGTCCCCGCCGTGTGGGTGTTCTGCAGGGCCTCCCCGCTCTTGAATAGCACCCCGTACTGGGCGCCCTTTCCGGTCCCCACCATGATGGCCGTGGGGGTGGCGAGCCCCAGGGCGCAGGGGCAGGAGATCACCAGCACCGAGATCGCCATGGTGAGAGCGAACGTCAGCCCCCGGCCCGCCGCCATCCACACGATAAATGTTATGAGCGCGATCCCCAGTACCGCCGGCACGAAATACCGGCTGATGGTATCGGCCAGTTTGGCGATGGGGGCCTTGGTCCCCTGGGCCTCCTCCACCAGTTGGATGATCTGGCTCAAAACAGTGTTCTCTCCCACCTTGGTGGCCCGGCAGGTAATGGACCCGGCCCGGTTGATGCTGCCCGCGATGACGGTATCGTCCACATTCTTCTCCACCGGCAGGCTCTCCCCGGTGAGCATGGACTCGTCCACGCTGGTGAATCCCTCGGTGATCACACCGTCCACCGGGACCCGGCTCCCGGGCTTCACCAGGAACACGTCCCCTTCCCGGACATCCTCCACGGCTACCGTGGCCTGTTTTCCTTCCCGGATCACGATTGCGGTCTCCGGGGCCAGCTCCATGAGCTTCTTCACGGCCTCCCCGGTCCGGCCCTTGGCCCGGGCCTCCAGGTATTTCCCCACGGTGATCAGTGTGAGTATCACCGCCGCCGATTCGAAGTACAGGTCATGGGCGTACTGGTGGACTCGCGCCGTGTCACCGTAGGAAAACCCGTAGGCGAGCTGGTAGATCACGAACAATCCATAGATGAATGCCGCCGCGGTTCCCACCGCCACCAGGCTGTCCATATTGGGGGCGAGATGGATAAGGCCCTTGCCCCCCGCACGGTAAAATTCCCGTCCGACGATCAATACGGGGATCACCAGCAGCAGTTGCGTCAGCGCCATGATCAACGAATTCTGCGGCCCTGCCAGGAATCCCGGCACCGGCAGGCCGATCATGGGCCCCATCGCCAGGTAAAATACCGGCACCGCGAATACCAGGGACCATATCAGCCGTTTTCTCAGCCCCTCCGCCGCTTCGTTTCTGTTGGGCGGCGTGTCCACCTTCTTCTCCTCGATGACCGCCTCGTATCCGGCGGCCGCCACCGCCTGGGCGATGGTATTGAGATCGGTCACGTTCTCGTCGTATTCCACCCGCAACTTCTCGGTTGCGAAATTCACCACCGCGGACTGCACGCCCGTAAGCTTGCCCACGGCCCGCTCGATGGCGGCGGCGCAGGCGGTGCAGGTCATCCCCTTGATCGGTATGTTTTTTTTCATCATGCTCACTCCCCTGCTGTCTTCTCCCTTACGCAAGTTACCTTATTGATATCTATTATTATTAAATACCCATATCATCCCAATGTCAACCATTTTACTCGGAATTAACACAAATCCGCATTGCTTCTCCCGCAAATGGACAGCCTAACAGATAGCATTCGCACAATAGGAGGAAGCCATGCAGACCGTATGGAAAGGTTCGGTCAGCTTCGGGCTGATCAATGTCCCCGTGAAGATGTCCACCGCCACCAAGCGGGAGAATGTCTCCTTCAAGACCCTGCATAAGGAGTGCAGCACGCCCTTGAAGCAGAAGCGATACTGTCCCAAATGCGACCGGGAGGTCCCCTACGAGGAGGTGGTCAAGGGCTACGAGTACGAGCCCGGCAAATTCGTGATCATGAGCGAGGAGGACCTGGAGGCCGTCCAGGTCAAGAGCAGCAAATACATCGATATCGTGGATTTTATCCGGATCGACGAGGTGGACCCCATCTTCTACGACAAGACCTATTACCTCGCCCCCGAGAAGGGCGGAGAGAAGCCCTATCTCATCCTGCGCGACGCGATGAAGCAGACCGGCCGGGTCGCGGTGGCCAAGGTCGCCATCCGCCAGAAGGAATACCTCTGTCTCGTGCGCCTGGTGGGCGAGGCCCTGGCGTTGGAGACCATGTTCTATCCCGACGAGGTGCGCTCCACCCAGGATCTCGGCATCCAGGCGGTCCAATCCTCTATCCAGATACGCCCCGAGGAGAGCCAGATGGCGGTCCAGCTGGTCGAGAATCTCACCGCCCCCTTCACCCCCGATAAATACCAGGACACCTACCGCGAGGAATTACTCAAGGTCATCCGCGCCAAGGTCGAGGGCGAGGAAGTCGTCGAGACCGAGCCCGTCCCCGAGCGGGAAAACGTCATCGATCTGATGGAGAAGCTCCGTAAGTCGGTGGCGATGACGGAGGCGCATACGCCGGAGGTGCCTCCCCAGCCCCAGCCCCAGCAGCCCGCCCAGTACCAGTAGGCAGCCCCGCGGGCAGTACCTGCCGCAGACTGTACACCGGGGCGAATAGATCTCCCATCTTATTCACCCGCTCCTCTATATTGCGCATGGTGAACCGCTCCGGGCTCAGTGTGTCGTCGTGGACTTCCTCCCAGGTCAGCGGCGCCGACACCGTCGCCATGGCGCTGGGCCGCACGCTGTAGGGGGAGGGGATGGTCTTTCCCCGGGCGTTCTGGATGGCGTCCAGGTACACCCGGTCCCCCCGCTTGGCGATGGTCCGTTCGGTGGTGAACCGCTCCGGGTGCGCCTTTTCCACCACCCGGCAGATCGCCTTTAAAAAATTCTGCACTTCGTGAAACGGCGCCGGCCGTATGGGGATCACGATATGCAGTCCCGTCATCCCCGATGTCTTGGGGATGGCCGTGATCCTGTATTCGTCCAGCATCACCTTGATCATCCGCGCCGCCGCCACCGCGTCCCGAAATCCCGTGTTCCCCGAGGGGTCCAGGTCAAATACCGCCACGTCCGGGGTGTCCAGCTCCGGCACCCGGGAGAACCACCCGTGCATCTCGATGCAGCCCTTGTTCGCCATGAATACCAATGACGGGATGTCGTTTATGAGGCAGTAGTCGATATACCCCTTCTTGGAGGGGACCTTCACCCCCGCCATCCAGTCCGGGGCGTTACCGGGCCGCTGTTTCTGGTAGAACGACTTTCCTTCCACCCCGTGGGGGTAGGGCACCATGGTAAAGGGTCTGTTTTTGAGGTAGGGCAGTATATAGGGCGACATCCGGATATAGTACTCGATGAGGTCCCCCTTCGTGATCCCCGTTTTCGGGAAATACACCTTTTCCAGGTGCTTTACCTCCACGTCCCTGCCCCCGATCGTCAGTATCCCCATCACGTTTCTCCTGTCTCGTTTGTCTCTTTGATTCCCGCCGCCACCGGGTGCCGGAGCCGTCCGTCGCTGCCGATCTCCCTGTAGCGCACCGTCACCGTCAGCTCCGGCTTGGCCCAGCGCAATGTCTTGTCCTTGGGCCTGTTGGTAAACGGGCATTCCGCGTCCGCCCCGTTGGCCGCTTTTAGGTAATCCCCGATGGCCTTCCGCTGCGCTTCCGTGAATCCCGTCCCCACGTTGCCGATATAGAGCAGCCCTTCGTCTTCCGGTATTCCCAGGGCCAGGGAGCGCACCCGCCCCCTTTCCTCGCTCCATCCCCCCACCGATCCCTCCAGGCTGCGCCACACCTTGATCTTCTTCCACAGTTCCGACTTGGTGCCGATGAGGTACGGGCTGTCCGCCCGTTTGGCGACGATCCCTTCCAGGTCCTGTTCTTCGACCAGTGCCCAGAGGGCCCGGCCCCGTTCGGGGACGCTTTCCACCGCCTGTACGTGGGCCGTTTGGGGCAATCCCGCAAGCCGCCGCTGCCGTTCACGAAGCGGCCTTCCCGTATAGTCTTCCCCGTCCCAGGCGATCACATCAAAGACCATGTAAAACGCCGGGACCCGCCGGCGTAAGCTCGCGATCTTTCCCGGCGCTTTGGCCAATTCCCGTTTCATCACCCGGTAGAAATCCGGCTTGCCGCTATGACCCAGGGCCACCAGTTCCCCGTCCAATACGGTTCCTTCGGGCAATCCCCCCAGCGCCTCCGTGATCTCCGGGTACTGGTTCGTCCGGTCGTTGAGATGGCGGTTGATGAGCCGCAGGGTTCCGTTTTTGTATGCCAATGACCGCACCCCGTCCCATTTCACCTGGTAGAGGTAGGCGGGGTCGTCGAAGGGTTCGTGGTAGAGGACTGGTTCCATGGGTTTGATGGGTTGCATAGGCGGGGGCCCCCCGTTTAATGTGGCAATGATAATGGTATTGTGCGGGGGTTGAGGGGGGAATATGCGGGGAGATAAATAGTTTATTAGTTGAGTACCACTAAAAACTCATCTTTACCTGTGCTTCTTTTAATGCAAAAGAATATTATATTACTATGGATTCATTTATATGAAAGGACTAGACCTGAATATAATATGTTAAATTTTTTTAAAAAATTGAGAAACACAATAAATCGGGGTATAATATCAGTGACTAAAAGTCCCTTATTCAGCTATAGACAGGAGGTGTCTATAATGGCAAAATATACAGCGCCAGAGATTGCCCGTTGGTTTATCATGAAAGATAATTCCATTTCAGAACAATTTGATTCTGAGATAATCACTCCCCTTAAGCTACAAAAACTACTATATTACGCTCAAGGCATATGTATGGGTTTTTTCGATGATAAAGAGAAATATCTCTTTGATGATGATTTTCTTGCTTGGGCCCATGGCCCTGTTGTTCGCTCCGTATGGGAAAATTATAATGGAAAAGAACCCATAAAGTATGAAGAAATAGAGGGCGATGATGAGATTTTTCAAAAAATAAAAGATGATAATGATACTTCTAGAATCCTAGAAATGGTTTATGGTCATTATGGAAAATATACTGCATGGTATTTAAGAAATCTTTCACACGATGAGCCGCCATGGAATGAAACACTTTCCAATCGAATAATTTCAAAAGATAAAATGTATCAGTACTTCAGAACAGTTTTCGAGGAAACAAGTGCCGAAGAAATTTAAGCCTGAAAAAAGTTTATCACGGGGACAATTTGAGAAAATTGATTTTGTATATTTAAAGTTCAATTTTTCTTTTATTACTAATTCCCGTGAATATTCTTTTAGTGGCATGTCTCAACAAGAAAGTGCCCAATTGTTATATAGAATTCATCAGCTTTCATCGGAAAGATATGATCATATTATTGCTAGATGGCGAAAAAATATCGGTATTGAACTGATTCCGCAATGTCAATGTAGAGATATACAATATGATCAAAGGTTTGGGGAAGCAAGTTATAGAAAGAAAGAAGAAACTCCCGATTCAAAGTTAGCCGTATTTAGATTATATACAAATGATAATCCGAGATTAAGTAGAATAATTGGTAGAGTGATAAATAATGTTTTTTATATTTTATACATTGATATTAATGGGCAAATATACGATCATGGATAAGAGAGAAGGGCCTATCGGCGATAGGCCCTTTCTCTTAATTCGATGTAGATTTTAAGTTTAGTGAGTGAAAGGGAATAACATTATCTATTTTTAATGTATCTTTTGGAAGATCCAAAAGCAATTCAATCTCTGATGGTAATATACTAAGCCCGTATTGATTTGCTAATTCATTCACAAATTCTTTCGGGGTAAATACTCCCTCGTTTAATAGCATTTGTACTGCTGTTTTTAATAAAGAAGGTTTCGCTGTAATTAATATTTTATCTAATGGTTCCTCTTTTCTAATGCCTTTCTTTTGCATTGTGCGCATTAATCTTTGATAAGTATTATAATCAATTATTCTTAAATTATAAGAACGCCTTATCATCGCAGATATTGATACTTTCCACTTTTTCTTAAGTTCTATGTAATATGGAATATTATCTGCATAAGTACTTATATCCCGCAAAAAGGCATCTTTAGGAAGTAAAAAAGCTGAAGCAAAGCTATGAGCTTCGTTTTCTCTCTCTATAAATTCATCTTTTGATAATGTTTCTATATCCTCACTCCATTCATGCAATAATATATGTCCTATTTCATGAGCAATATCGAAATGAATTCTTGCTGCTGTACCTTTATTTAAAGAAAAACCAATTAAATATTTAGCTTCATTATTAATATCAATTAATTGACTAAAAGCATCGATATTATCTTGCTCCGATTCAAAACTTGTTACTAGAAGACCATTTTGCTCAGCCAAATAAACAATATTTTCCACTGGTTTTTCTTCTAAATCCCAGCAACTTCTAAGCTCCAATGCTGCATCTTCAATACTTAAATTTTCGACATTAGGAAGCCTTAGAGGTCGAAAATCAATATATTCTTCCAAAAATGCATATATTTGTCCTAGTAAATGAATTTTCTGTATTTGCTGGTTACGGTATTTCTTACTTGTAGTTAATAATGATCGAAAATAAGTAGAACCTTCTTTAATCTTCAATAAATCTGTTTCAAGAAAAAAACTGACCGGAAATTTCAACTCCTTACTCATTTTCTTTATATTTTCTACAGATGGCTTTGACTTATCGTTCTCGTACATAGATACTGTTTGCCGTTGAAGATTTAACTTTTCAGCTAATTCTGCTACATTTAACCCTCGATAAATACGTGCCGATTTTAGCCTATCTCCGTTAAATTTTTTAATGTCATCCATAGGCACATCTCCTAATATAAATTTAATTTAAAATTAATTCTCTCTTTCTTCTACGTTTCTCTTTTTCTCAACACCAATTTCTTTCTGATCTATTCTATCCTTGGCTTTTTGTTTAAAGTTTAGACCAGCAGATGGATCATTGCCAATATCGTCCTTATTGACTTTTTCAGTTACCACACTATCTCCGGCTTTAATATAGTTGCTCCAATCTGCCTCTTCCACAATTTCTAAATCTCCATTAATAACACAACACCGTAATGAAAATAGTTGAAAATTCTGGCTTGAGAAGAGAATCAATCCATGATGCTTTATTATGTTTCCTGGAATATTCAAATCAGAAAAAATCTTTTCAACAATTTCATGAATCTTTTCATCTTCAAATGGAGCAAAATCCAAAAATCTCGCTTGTCCAATGTTAGCAACAAGATCCCCATTAAGTGAATTTGTAAGTGCATCAAGATAATGCGCATTTTTTCTTCCTGGTCGTTGCTTTTTTATTGTCGAGAATCTTTCTTCGCGCATTGCAGAATAAATATTACCTGTCGCTCTTTCGAAAAAGGGTAGTAGTTCCCATGGACCACGCTTAGTGGGATTCGCAATCACATCACTTGACTTAAAGCCATAATAAATATTAGTATTAATATAATCCCATGTACGTGTCGCATTACCATTACCTGTAACCAAATGATGTGCCTGAATGTCTTCAATTATGTCATCACCAACAGCACGAGTTATAGAATCAGCTACTGTTTGGATAAAGGTCTCCGAAGAAGTTATGATTTGATTAGTAGGCACCAATATGTTCATCTAGCAACCTCCAACTTTAGTTTTGGCTATTTCCCACAGCTGACAATAATTTGTCCACCCAAATACCTCCATATGAAAATTATGTTATCATTATAGGACTTTTTCTTGAAAGTGTCAATAGTGATACCAAAAATACTTTATTCTGTCGCACCTCGTTATTTTCAGGCTCATAGTTCTCGTTAGACTACCATCCTCTGCCAGTCGCTTCCACCGAGGCATCCCAAAACAAACAGGAGCCCCACCCCTCAGCCGTGCTCCCGCCCTTTCTTATCCCCCTCCCCATCTCCTGAATCATCGCTATCAGATCATCCACCTTCTTGCTTTGCGTAAGAATCTCCTCATTCAGCGCGATAGGCCCGTCCATCGTCGCGTCGATCAACCGCTCCAGTTTCTCCCTCTCCCGTTCCAACATCCTTTCATAAACCCTGCCCCTTCTCAATAGCCACCCTCCCGGCTCCCGTATAGTCCCCAATTATATGCATAAACGATTTTTGCATATAGTCCTCCATGGCCGTATTCTTCTATATCTGCGACTGCCTCGGGCTCACCCCCCGGGAATTCTTCGACACCGGCAATGCCCACCCCCGGCAGCTTACGGAGCTCGTAGAGGACCTGAAGAAGCTCGACGAAGCCTCCCTCGCCCATATCTCCGGCCTTGTCCGGGAGCTCGGCAAGACCCGCTAGTCCCCGCGGCTTCCCGCTGCCAAAGAGAGGTGGACACATCTTTAGCACCTGTTATTCTTTCTATCCGCTGTGTTTCTTTTTCTCTCGCATACGTGGTAGCATGTGATGAAACGGCACATAGATCGCGGCAATATATCAGGGTTGCGCATAACGCCCCCGCTGGAAGAAACTTTTAAACGAACATCGTTTACGGCAATATGTAACCCCGAAAAGTGTAAGACTGCGATGGGCGCGTTTTCGCGAGCGAAGAATGAAAAACCCGGTATTTATCCGCGGATCAGCGTTTATTAGAGAGAAAGGATACCGCCCATGTCCGCGTATTGCGACCACAAAATGTATAAAACACATATAACCATAGGCCCAGACACGTTCGGCAAATCGTCTTCGGGAGGCGTCGGACGCGATAAAAAGACCCCCCGCCCCATAGTAAAAGGCAGACCCGCGGAGCCACACACAGAGCCCATCCCACAAAAAAGCCAAGCTCGGCATAGACGCTCACAAAGCCACTCCATACCGCAGCCCAGGTTAAAACAAGGAACGATACGCTTACCAACAAAGCCGCTAAAAAGCCCAACCCCCAAAAGGGTGGGCGGGATACGACAAAAACCGGCGCGAGCCGGTTACCGATCAGGGCCCGCGAAGCCGCCCCCAGCCCCCCCTCAGAAAAGACAGGCTTCACAGAGCCCACCACAGCCCGCCCCAGCGCTGCATCCAGGCCGATGAGAAAGGCCGCCAGGCGAGGCAGCGGGCTTACAATGAAGGGAGCGTATTAGAAACATACGTGACCGCACATGACAAGCCCGATAACGATGCATCGCGGTCTTTATCGCGGCCTCATTTACGGCAGCTTTTTCCCGGCGGCTTTGTATATCTCATACCACTCGGGCCTGGAGAGTTCCACATCCCCCGCCTTGCTGAGCTCTTTTAGCCGCCAATCCTTGGTCGTCCCCACGATGGCCTGCATGTTCGCCGGGTGCCGGAGGATCCAGGCGATGGCGACGGCGCTGCTGGTGACCCCCTTCTCATCGGCGATCCGGTCCAGCACCGCGTTCAGTTCGGGGTATTTATCGCTCCCGATGAACACCCCCTCAAAGAACCCGTACTGCAGGGGCGACCACGCCTGTATGGTGATCTCCTTGATCCGGCAGTACTCTAGCACCCCCCCGTCCCGGTCCACGGCGGGCGGGATCGTCATATTGACATTGAGCCCCGCGTCGATCATGGGGGTGTGGCAGACGCTCAATTGCAATTGATTGGCGACGATGGGCTGCCCCAGGTATCGCTGCAGCAGCTCGATCTGCATGGGGCCCATATTGCTCACCCCGAAGTGCCGCACCTTCCCGCTTTCCCGCAGTTTGGCAAAAGCCTCCGCCACCTCCGCGGGCTCCATCAGGGTGTCCGGCCTATGCAGCAGCAGCATGTCCACGTACTCGGTTCTGAGGCGAGCTAGGCTCCCCTCCGCCGCCGTGACGATATGCTCCTTGGAAAAATCATAATGCCCGTGGGGCCTGCGGTTGATCCCGCACTTGGTCTGGATCACGACTTGCTCCCGCCTGCTTTGGTCAAAGGCTTCCGCGAATACTGACTCGCTCCTGCCGTCCGCGTAGATATCCGCGTGGTCGAAATGATCGATCCCGTTATCCAGCGCCGTGCCGATGAGCCGCGCGGCCTCCTCTCTCCCCAATCCCCCCATCCGCATGCACCCCAGCGTGATCGCCGAGGCGCTGATTCCGCTTTTCCCTATGGTGACTCTCTTCATCATGCGCTCCTTCCCTGGTTGAATACCCTACCAGTATAGACCATTCGCCGCCGCTGGGTAAACGCATTCCTGCGATCCATCCTCCGGCGACGCCTAAATGTGAGCGTATACGTGCCCCACGGCGGATATGCGGGGATGCGGTTCTTTGCTCCATCGCCGGATACCCTCCCGCCAAATCCCTCCTGCTATTGGGAACGCGGCGGGCCGCCGCTCAGCCGGTCAACGCAGGGTATTTGAAACGCTGCGGTCCCCTATGAAACGCTATACCATGCTTTTTAAGGCCCCTGTTGATCCCTGTGTGGCGAGCATGCGCGCACAAAAAGCATGGCCGCGAAGGCCCGCGAAAGAGCCCCGCACCCATGCCCCGGATCACATCATAGGTGATAATTGGCTTCAGCCTTTTTTGGCCGCCTTCCTCTTTTCGTCGCTAAGATACACCGCCACAAAGGCGCACGCCAGCGCCACAAACGCCCCGCCGAGTACCAGGCTGTGCTCCTCCACAAAGAACAAATAGATGATCCCCGCCGCCAGGAAGCACAACGCCGCCACCAGGTACAATATGTTACTTTTCACCATATTCACCCCTGTTTCTTCTTCATTTTCTTCAATATATGATCCACTTCGTCAAGATTCACCGTCTCTCCGGCCCCGTTCTGTATGCGGATTTCCCCCGCCTCGACGAGCTTTCGCAGCTTCTTTTTGTAGTCACTCCTGCCGGATTCCGTCCCTGCCGAGAGCCCGATGGTGAACCCGCAGGCGATGCCGATGGCCAGTCCCGTCCCGTCCAATTCGCCGCACCCTCTTTCTTATAGTATCTATTCACACTATACCAGTCCCATACATTTTCGGCAATCCGCCCCGGCCGGTTGTACGGCACGTCTACCGGACGGCCCGGCTGCCCCTTCCCAGGTTATACGCAACAAACATCGATGAGACCACCAGGACCCAGAGGTCCCCGGTCATGGCCACGATCTCATCGTGACCGGTATATAGATCCATATACATACCTCATACGTCAAAATATGGATATAGTATATCATATTTGGGATGCACTCATCTACCAAAATACGGTATACTATTATTCAATATCAGTGATAAGGAGCGCCTATGTACGACGTGTATCTATACGGGATGGTACTGCTGACCGAAAGCCTGCTGATGAAGGGAGACTACCCCGGGCCGGACAGCTACGGGGAGATCGAAGAGCGGCATACCGTCACCGGCGGGGAGACCGGCACCTGCGCCACCGTCCTCGCCCATCTGGGAGCCAGCGTAAAGGTGGACGGCAACCACATGGGCCGGGAGACCTACGGACCGATCCGGGAGTTTTACGAGGGACTGGGGGTCGATGTGTCGGCCCTCACCTACGATAGTGACTACGCGGGACTAAAGGACATGGTGCTGATCGGCGGGCATGCCCGGACCTGCCTGGGAGTGTTCCAGCAATTCTATTCGGACCCGGAGAACGGCCGGTGGAACACGCCCAGCCGTGCCGACATAGAAAACGCCCGGGTGGCGGGGATCGATCCGTATTTCTTTGAGGCGTCGGTGCAGGCGGCCCGCTGCTGCGCTCTGCTGCATAAGCCCTACGTGACCATCGACTGCCGGTACGATAGCGAGATGCACGCGCTTAGCGCGGTCAACGTCGTGTCCAATGAATTTATCCGGGAGCAGTATCCCGACGCGGACCCGGAGGCCCTGCTCAGCGCATACACGGCCCGCTCCGAGGGGCTCACCATATTCACATTCGGGGCCGGGGAGATCCTCTATGGCCGGGGGCGCGGCGGGGTCCGGCGGTTTACTCCGAACCGGGTGGAGGTAAAAAGCACCCTGGGGGCCGGGGACAGCTTCAAGGCCGGGGCGGTCTACGGGCTGCTAATGGGGATGAAGGATACTGATCTCGTATCCTTCGCCTCGGCGACGGCGGCGGCCGCGGTGAGCCGGTACCCGATCCCCAAGTACCCGCCCACGCTGGAGATGATACGGGGGATCATGGCGGGCAAGTGTTCCCCAGAAGGGGCTTAAAAAAGGCAAAGGCTCACCCACCAAGGAGTTATGCGCCGTTATTTCCTGGCGGCGCTTCATTCTGCCCCGGTATTTCGGGCTTTCTGGGGATCAGTAGATCGACCTTCTTCCTGCGCAGCAGGTAGACGACGCACAATAGCAGGGGGATCGCGAAGATGACGGGCAGGATCACCCAGGGAAATATCCGGTCGGAGCGGAGCAGCTCCACGGTGCTGGATTTATTCATGATGGGGAGCAGGCAGAGGGCGTAGGCGACAGCGGCGAAGGGAAACACAAAAGGCTTGTGGGAGCGGACCCCCACCACCCCGGAGAAGGTGTAGCTCGCCATATAGCAGTACATGATCAGTTTCAGCAATGCCATGGGGAACCAGGCCAGCATGGTCAGCGCCTGCATCCGCTCGATGGCCTGCAGCAGGTCCACCTGGCGGGTGAAAACGAAGAACGGGTTCCAGGTGTGCTTGGCGAATTCGTGGCCCAGCACCGTCATGGTGGGGATCAGCATGGCCATATAGGTAAGGCCGAAGGCCAACAGGGCGGAGGCGTAGGTCTTATTGATGCTGGCGCGGCGGTGCAGGAAAAAGGAAAACACGAAGAATATCAATATCTCGGAATACCGGGCGGCGGTAAAAAACGCGCCCTGTGTAATTTCCCCAAGGGTGGAGTCACTAAGTACCGGTTTCAGTTCGCTGATATCCATGGTCCCGATCCCCGCCAGCAGAAAGATGATCACCATCAATATGGCCGTGGGCACGATGAATACGGCGATCCGCCCGACGGGACCCGCCCCTTTGTAGGCGGCATAGGCCACGGGTACGATCATGTACGCGACCAGGGTCCAGATAGGGGTCTCGGGGAATATGTAGATATTGATGAACATGGCCGAGATGAGCATGCAGGCCGTAAAGCAGTACAGGAAAAACAGCACGAAGAATAGAGACGCGACCTTGCCCAGCAGTTTCCCCAATATGGTCTCCTGGATGCGGTTGATATCCATCCCCCGAAACTTGTTCATGAGGATCAGAAGCGGGGCGTTGATCACCAGGATGAAGGCGAAGGAAGACAGCAGCACGATCCACACGTCCTGGTTGGCGGGTGGGGTCACGAGTATGGGCATGAAGGTATAGGGAAACACCAGCGCGCTCCCCAGAGCCATCATGAATAGCTGCACCGAGCTGATGACAGGTTTGCTCCTCATTCTCCGATATCCTCCATGGTGATGGGCTGCTTGATCTCGCCCTCCCGTATGATATTGGACTGTACGGTGACGCTCACATCCGCGCTGGAAAAGAGATCGTCCCACTGATCCTTGATCTCCCGCCACTTTTGCGGGTCTTTTCCGTGGAGGGCGGCGCCGAACCCGAATATGTCGCTATGAAACTGGCGCTGGGCCTTATGTACGGCGGCGTCGATCTGCTTTTCCACCCGCTGGTCAAACTCCTCCTCCAGGGCCTTGACCGCCTCCGGCCGGCTCAGATCGATCCCCTGCTCCGCCGTCACCACCCGCAGGAACGCCTTGACCGTGACACCGATGAGCGTCTTTCCCTCCGGAAACGTCACCTTCTTGTCCGCGCTGGAATGGCTGATCTCCAGCACCGTATTGCCGTCACCCATGGGAACGGTGATAAAGGCGGTATCCACGTCTTCGGTCAACAGGTGGTACACCTGGGTCTCCTTTCCGTCCATGTACCCCACCAGCTTGTCGTCCTTGAAGGCGGCGAGGCCCTCGTACTTGATGAGCCGGGTGCTGGTCGGGTTTTGATTGCCGTCGGTATTGAGGGACGGTTTGTCCACGCAGGATTCAAAACGGATGAGCCCCGTCACCGGCTGCTTGCCCTCTGTATAATAGTCCTTGGTAAAATCCAGTGTGTTCACAAACACCCCTTTTGCGGTGTGCTTGGGCTGGCTCTTGCCCATCCTCTCGATATAATTGCCGACCATGTCCGAGAGGGCGATGCTGCTAAAGTAGATGTCCTTGGGATTGGGATCCCGGATCACCACCATATAGGGGGTCTCGTCGGCCAGATGATCCCGGGCCAGGAAATCAAGGGCGTTGATCATCCCCTTTTTCGCGAATTCTTCCGAAAAGAACCGGGCTTTGTTGTGCCCGCCGAACAGATCCTGCTCCAGGGTTACCGTGATATCGGCGACCGCGTCCCGGATGGACGCGCCTTTTCCGGTGATGGTGATGCTGGGGTTTTTACTGCTGGCCCCGGATTTCTGGGTGCCCTGGGAGGCGGAGGGGTTCATGATCTCCGCGGTGACCTCGTAGTCGCCCCGGGTCCCGATATCGTACAGGACGCTGTTGGCCACCGCCAGCTTCTTGGGCTCCCTGCGGCTCTGGCACCCCGCGCATACCAGTGTCAGCATGCATAGACAGAGACAGACGATCCGCCTCATCGGGGCCTCACCTTCCTGCGACGGTTGTCCTTCACCAGCGACTCCGGCCTGTAGAGCATATCCCAGAGGGGATAGCGAACCACCCCGTCCTTGCGCTCCGCCTTGCCGAATGAACTGAGGATGGGGATGCCGAAGGAATCGGTAGAGGCGAGCTGGGTCAGCATGAGCACCATGGCGGACCCGATGCCCACGAGACCCATGGTGCTCCCCAAAAGCCAGAACAGTCCCCGGTAGACGACGGTGAATTCCGCCAGGCTCGGGACCATGAATCCCGTCACCGCGGTCAGCGCCACGATGATCACGATGGGAGCGCTGACGATCCCGGCGTTGACTGCGGCGTCCCCGATGATCAGGGAGCCCACGATGGTGATGGCGGAGCCGATGGCCTTGGGCAGCCGTGTCCCCGCCTCCCGCAGCATCTCGAACATGATGGTCAGGAGAAATACCTCTATGGCCACCGGCAGGGGGGTCTTTAGGGTGGTGCTGATGATGCTGACCAAAAAGGCCGAGGGGATCATCTCCTGGTGGTAGGAGATGACGGCTACCGAGAGCCCCGGCAGCATCACGGTGATCAAGAGCCCGATGGAGCGCAGGATCCGGATGAAGGACGCGTACAGGACACGGTTGTAATAATCCGAGGAGGTATGCAGGTTCTCGATAAACAGCGAAGGGATGGTCAAAGCGTGGGGCGTCCCGTCGACGAAAACCCCCACCCGGCCCTCCACCAGGCGCTGTGCCAATACGTCGGGCTTCTGGGTCAAGCCGATGCCGGAGACCGGGGAAAAGGTGTTCTCGTCGATGTACTGCTCGATCTCCCCGGTCTCGAAAATCACGCCCACGTCGATCTTACTAAACCGGCGCTTTATTTCCGCCAATACCTGCTGGTTCACGATCCCCTCGACATAGACCAGACTGACCGTGGTATGGGACTGGCGGCCCATGGTGTAATCCTCGATCTTGAGATCGGGGGTCTTCAGTTTGCGCCTGATCAGGGAGGTATTGGTCCGGATATTTTCCGTAAAGGCCTCCTTGGGCCCCCGGATCACCCCCTCCGCGTCGGGCTCCTGGACCCCCCGGGTCTGGAACTGCCTGAATTCAAGGATGCGGGCGACGCCGCTTTCCCGGTAAAAGCAGGCGACGTTCCCCCCCAGTATCTCCTGGGTGACCCCCGGCACATCGGTGTATTCCGCATAGGGGGCCTCCAAGGCGGCGGAGATGTCCCCGTTGAACGACGGGGACTTCAAGGGCTTTACGATATCCCTATCGACCAGGCTCTGATTGACCAGGCCGTCGATATAGACGATCATGGCCCTTCCCCGCGGCGTCTCGAAGGGCTCGATCACCACATCGGCGCAATGCTTGAATATATCCGTAAACAGGGTTTTACACTCCGCGATGGAGGCCGGGATGGTCTGCGCCTGCTCCTGTCCGCCGCCGCCGGTATTCCGCTGCCCGTTCTTTTGCTTTCTGAACCTGAAAATATGGATGCCCCCTCGCGCTAATTTTCCAGTCTTAGGGTATCCCTGGGGGCATGATTCTATGAAAAGGAGGCGCGTGGAGAAAGGGATATCTTGGCGCTAGGATTTTGCCCGGCTCCGCATCTGGCGGGCCATGACCCGCTCCACGAAGAACTTGGTACTGACGCCGATGAGGATATAGATGGGGAAGGAATAGATGTATTTCCAGCTGATGAGCTGGTAGACACCGACCCACACGGCGAAGGGCTCGGCCACAAAGGTCTGTAAGGCGGAGGCGACGACGCTGGCGATGAGAAACCCCCGCCAATTGGGAAAGTACTGGTACAGCAGCATCTGGATGACGGGCAGAATGATGTAATCAATGGGAATCAGCAAAGGCACGACGGGAAGGACATGGACAGGGTAGTCCCAGAGCATCATCTCGGAGCCCAGCACGTCCAGAAAGCCGGCGTAGACATTGGCCACCAGGCCGACGATGATGATCTCCATCAGGCGCTTTTTATCGACGAGGATGTACCAGATCACCAGCGGAATAATGAGGTTCGCGACATTGAGCCACCATACCCCGCTCAAAAATTCCCTCTGGGCGTAATGCTGGATAAGCAAATCCCGGACGATGAATTTTAAGTGCTGGATCTGTTCCAGCATTTGATCTTGAGCGCCCATACTCACTCCCCTTTGCGTCGCGTTATTTTGTCCAAATTGTCCGGCGCCGATTCATTTATACCAGTATGGCACACTAATGTATTTGATTGGCCTTACTGGTAAAAATAGTTATAGGAGGTGCCGCTTTTGGCTTTTCACATCCTTATCAGTTTACTATCGGCTGCCGCCTGCTGGCGGTGGGGAGACTGGAAAAACTGGCGGGCGTATTATCCCACGGTGCTGTACTTCATCATCGGAGATATGATCGGATATATCCTGCTGAGCGATCATCGCCTGTGGCTCTATAATGGCTGGCCCCGGGACAATCACTTTTATCCCGACCTATACCAGGCGGTATGCGTATACCCCGGCATCATCATCCTGTACCTGAGCCATTTCCCCAGGCACCGCAAGGATCAGCTCGTCTATCTGGCCGCCTGGGTCGCCGGGTACTCCCTCTACGTGTATATGCTGCACCGACTGGGTCTCCTGGTCTACAGAAACGGCTGGGGGATAGGGCACGATGTTCTTTTCAACACTGTGATGTTTCCCCTGCTGCGGCTGCACTATAAAAAGCCCCTGTGGGTCTGGCCCGTCTCCATGGCCCTGGCCCTCGCGCTCATGTGGTACTTCGACATACCCATCGCCGCCGCGGAGTGATCACAGATCGTCCTGGAGGCTCAGCTTGGCGACCCCCAGGGCGCTGTAGGCCCAGAGCGTCTCCTGGACCATGTCCATCTGCTCCGCCTCGCAGGCGATCAGCAACACTACCTCGGGTTCCGCCCCCCGCTGCTTTTTTTTCCGCCTGCGGGTGCTGATGAGCTTCACCGCGAGCCCCACGCAGAACCCAAACAGTGTGCCGATCAGGGCCCATACGATGGGCCCCCAGTCCAGTATGAACCCGTAGATGAGCCCGAACAGAGCGAATATGGAAGTGGTGATCATGGGCAGATCCAGCATGCTGAGGCTGTCGGAGGAGTGCATCCGGTCAAAGAGCATCCGGTCCTCGCTGCGTTTGTCCAGGGGGACCGCCAGGATGTTTTCCCTGGGCACCCCCTTCATTTCGATGGCTGTCATGGCCGTCTCGAGCTTGATGGTGTGCTCGAAATTGGACACGATATACATATGCTTACCTTCCTTTCCTACGGGCATGGGGAATGAATGGTCCTGATAGGCACGTTTTAGGAATTTGGACTGCTCCCACTCAAATAGCTTGTTGCTCTCCACGGTATTGACATAGGCGTCGTACATGGCGAAGAAATAGACGGAGGGGAGATTTAATAGCCACTGGGGGTTGACCACGTTGCGGGCCATATCGAACTGCCCCTGGAGGGTAAAGTGGATGGCGGGGAGCGCCCGGGAGAAATACACGACAACGATCCAGCCCGCCAGCAGGAAGAAGGCGACCACGATGCGGTGAATGATCAACTGCCCCACCCCAGGGGAGATCAACGACCAAAAAAAGGCCACCCAGGGAGAGCTCCTGTCAAGGTAATTGATCCCCAGGGCATGCATTACGAAAGGCTGGACGGGGGCGTCTTCCCGGGCGGCCAGGATAAAATGGTTATTCAGATCCACGGCGGTGCGGTAGCTGTCCCAAAATGCGAAGAGGTAGGTGGGGATGTAGAGCAGCAGCCAGCGGGTGTCCACCACCATCTTGGCCTCCTCGAAACGACCCAAAAACGTATAGAAGATGGCGAGGTTCAGATGAGAGGCGAGATTGATGACGATTTCCCATATGAAGAGGATGAATCCCCGGATGTACTTAGAAAGCAGCAGGTGCCCGAGCCCCGGGAATATGGCGGACCACAGGGCCACGATAAAGGGACTGCGCAGGTGCATCTGGGTGGTGCCCCAGATGCTGACATAGGCTCTTTTGCGTCGAGTATATGGCATGCGCTGTCCGGATTGGTTCACGGGGGGACTCTCTTTCGGCTTTTGCTTTTATTTTTCCCGCGACGGAATTGTATGATGCAGAGCGGAAACAGAAAAGCGGGGCCTTACGCATCCGGGGCGCGGCTTTGGCTCAGCATATTCATATCATTTGCTGTGTTTCTTTTTCTTTCGTATCGGTTTAGTATGCTGATATATCGCCGTACAAAATTGCGGCCCCGATTGGAAGAAGTTGTTAAACGAACATCGTTCAAAAATACTTCGCAGCATCTGGTTATAAGCCGCGGCAATAGTATGGCCGATGCCCCGGATGAAGCATGAAAACCCCGGTATATAAGCGTTTTATCGAAAAATGAATTTGGTTAACGACTGTGTATTTCACGACCAATTAAGTTAGGATTTTCCAAACGCTATCGCTTTGTGTTTCGCTGTTTAGGAGATCAGACTTGCGCCCTGACTTTTTTGGCAGGCACAGAGAGCGGCTAGAAACCGGCGCCGCTCCTTAGGCGGGGTATCTTACCGTTTTCGGAAGAGGATGTTGCCCTCGATGAGATCAAATGTGACGATGAGATCCTGCTCCCATAGCTGGTCGCTGTTGAGCTCGATGGCGGTTACATAGGGAAGCCCCTCCGCCTGGGCGAGATCGGCACGCGCGACGCGGCGCAGCGTAAGCTCCATCCCCCCGACGGAGATATCCGCCGTATCCCGGGCGTCGAGCCCCGGCCCCACGGGCGGGGCCTCTGGGTCGTGGACGTAGGAGTAGTTCTTGCCGGTGTCGAGGTAGACGCAGACGGGCGCCCCCTCGTACTCCCCCTGGAAAAAGGGCAGGTACCGTTGGCCCGCTTCCGACGAGGCCAGCAGGGGCAGCACCGCGTAGTCCGGACCCAGGGCATCGTAGTCGATGGGGCGGGGGCTGACGGCGGCTTTTTTGCTGCGATAGTCCAGCGTAACGGTACGGCCCTGAAAATAGGCGAGGCCGATGAGACCCCGGTAAGGACGGGAGGAGGTCATGCGCCAGTCCAGCATCGTGGTCTCGATATCGGCAAACGTCTCGCCGCAGACATCGATGGAGCCGATCGAGATCCGATCGGACCATCCCCTATGGAAGCCGTCCCGGTTTAGTTCCTCCACGCGTCCGAGGGTCGTATACTCGATGGCGTCGGCTAGCTCTGTGGTGACGGCGAAACCGCCCCCGCACCCGGTATCGAATAGAAAGGGGAATGTCTCTCCCCCGATCCCGATGGGTATCTCGGGGCAGCCGCGCGTCCCCGTCCCGTGGAAGGTCAGGGGGTATAGCTCGTCCTCCCTGTACCCAAGCTCTTCGGTCCAAGCGGTGTCCTTGGCTGCGGGAATACGGGTCAGCGAAACGATCACAAGGGCGGCGATGAGCACGGCCCCTATCGCGAAAATAGTCCTTCTGCGGGTCAAGGAAACCTCCTGAAGCGGAATGTGTACACAGTATATCATAGACAGCGGTGATGAAAAATGGAAAACCCTGTCCTATTATGGGGAGCGAATGGTATTGAACAAGCCAGTATTTTCCGGTACAATAATGCTTGTGCATTTTTACATCCGGGGGGGTTGCTAAAGATGGGACATCCCAGGGCTTTGGGGAATACTGTCGTCCTTTTTTTCGTCGCACTTATCTTATCTTTATTGGTATTGAATATTGATAAAGCCTACGAGAACCAAACGGTCTTGCTGGTCATGAACACGCTGTTTACCGGCGTGGCGCCCCTCATCGTGGCGGCCATATCCGCCCGGACCTATCTCGAGGACAATAGGACCGGGGCGCTTTTGCTTGCATGCGGGATGCTGGTATTCGGCCTGGGGTCTGTCTCCACGGGTATCCTGCGGTTTCTGCCCCTTTCGGCCAATGTCTCCATCACGGTGTACAATACCTGCGCTCTCGTGGGAGGCGGATGCCATCTGTGGGCGTCCCAGCTTACCCAAAATCCCATGCCATGCCGCGTCTTATCCCCAAAGAGCAATCTGATACTGGCCTTTTCAGCGACGCTGGTTTTTGTGGCGGCACTCACGCTGGCGGCGGTCAGAGGACTCACCCCTATTTTCTTTGACGCCCGCGGCTCCACCAGTATCCGGGATATCGTACTGTGGTCCGCCATCGTACTGTATTTCAGCGCGTCGGTGGCCATTGCAGGCAAGTTCCGGGAGCTTGGGTCCCCCCACCTCTACTGGTATTCCCTTTCGTTATTGATGATTGCCCTGGGACTCTTCGCCGTCAGCCTGGCAAAGGGCGCGGGTACGCCCCTGGGCTGGGCCGGGAGGGCCGCCCAGTACACGGGAGCGGGTTTCGCGTGGTTCGCCATGGCGAACGTGTGGCGAAAGGCGAAACAGGAAGGCGTCCCCATTGCCGATGTGATGGGAGATTTTTTCTGGCATACCGTCCGGTTTCCTTTCAGGAACACATCGGGGGAGATCTGTACCGGCTGCATCGGCGCCGATCTTCAACATGGGAGCAGCAATGGATCCCTGATATCCAGCAAATCCCTTCTCCAAGACATCATAGAGGGAATCGACAATCCGGTCTTTCTCAAAGACTGCCGTGGCCGGTTCATCATGTGCAATTCGGCCCTGGCCAAGACCGTGGGCCGGCCGATCCACGATATACTGGGCAAGACAAAGCTGGAACTGTACAAAGATCAGGAAAAAGCATGCATGCTCATGGAAAATGATCGGCGCGTGCTAAAGTCGAGCACGGTTCACGATTTTGAGGAAGCCGTAACCACGCCAGCCGGTGTGCGGACATTTCTGACCACCAAAACCCCCTGGCGGGACAGCGAGGGCCGGGTGATCGGCATCATCGGGGTGGCCCAGGATATCACCGAGCGCAAGGAGATGGAGACCGCCCTCAGAGAACAGGCGGATGATCTCGCGCAGAAGAACAGGCTCATCACGGATTTCTTCATCAATATATCCCATGAATTCAAGACGCCCATCGCGGTGCTCACCATGGGGATGGAGCTGATGGAACAAAGCGCCAAGGAACACCCGGATATCGCCAGGCATCTGGGGATCATGAAGCTGAACGCCTACCGGCTGAGCAGGCTGGTGGCCAATCTCTTGGACATCACCAAGCTGGACGCGGGGTTTATGGCCCCCAATTGGGAGCATGTGGATATCGTGCATATCCTCCGGGACCTCACCCGGTCTACGGAGTATTATGTCAATCAAAAGGATCTGACACTGACATTTGCCTGCAACGCACAGGAGACATACATGTCCACCGACGGGTTTATCCTGGAGCGGATCATGCTCAACCTGCTCAGTAACGCCATCAAGCACACACGGGCCGGAGGCAGCATCCATGTGGGGTGCCTGGTATCGGAGGATACCGTGCGCGTATCGGTGGCGGATACCGGTGAGGGGATACCCGAGGACAAGCAGCAGATCATATTCAATCGGTTCATGCAGGTGGACACGTCGCTCACCCGGTCCAGCGACGGCTGCGGGATCGGGCTGGCGCTGACCAAGTCCCTGGTGGAGCTTTTGGAGGGAACGATTACCTTTGAGAGTACCTACGGAGAAGGGACGGAGTTTATCGTGGAGCTGCCCATCCTGCCCATGGAGATACAGCCCCAGTGCGTGATCGAGAGCGGCATGGGGCTGAATAAACGGATTCAGATGGAGTTTTCGGACCTGGACTTCAATTTCAGTTGACAGCTTTTTCATCGGTCCCGGTCATGACAGAGCGGATTTTTTCGACAATGACCTCGGTATTGCAGGGTTTGATAAAATAAAAAACGGCACCCAATTCCTTGGTACGCCGGATGATCTGCTCGCTGCTGATGCCGGACAGGACAAATACGGCTGGACCCTTCTCCTTTGATACATGGAGCTGGGACAGCACTTCCAGGCCGTCCATGGAAGGCATCACGAGGTCCAGGAGCAGTACGTCAGGATGGAACCGCTCGATCTGGCTGAGTACTTCAGCGCCATTGCGGGCGACGCCCGCGACCTCCATATCGGAGTGCATGGATAGACATGAACAGAGCAGTGTCACGAAGTCTTTGTTGTCGTCAGCGATCAATATACTGATGCGATCTCGCTGCATAGTAGTGCCTGCTTTCTATGTAATGGTATGCATAAAGATCAACACGCTATTAGATTTTTTTCTGAACGCCATCATTACCCACATAATTTTCCTAAATTATACCACACAATCCCGCAATCGTCGAGGTCCAGGCCTGCCCTATTCCGCCGCTTCCCTGCGAAACGCCTTGATCAGGCAGATCCAGAAAATGAATGCGGCAAACATGAAATTCGAACCAACCCAGACGTAAAACGAACATAGGCGGGAAATGGGCGGAAAAAACATGGCGAGAAGGACCGCCGATATGACCAGATAGCCGGCGTCAACGCGAAGCTTACCCTTTCCAAACCAGGCGCGGATATGATCGAAGAGCAGAAACGCCGCCATACTGATGGGCGAGAAAAACAACCACAGAAGAGCCCAGATCATCTGGAAGTTCTCCGACCCGTACTGCTTTAGCTTTTGTCCACCGACCAGGATCAGCGCCAGTATGGCAAAGAACAGGAGCACACGCGGCAATGCCCGAATAATACGTCTCATGGGACACCTCCTGTTGTCCATCATATCACGGTATTACAATCATTACCAAATCAGGAACCCCGGAGGATCCCCAATTCCGCTGTCTCTGTCACATAAAGTTTCGTATGACCTTGGTCCTGCGGCGGGTACGCTTCCCCCGGCAGATGATCCAGGTCAGGACGATCAGCGCGGCGTTAAGGGCGATGCTGAGCCAGCGGTCCGGCATATTGAGATCGCCGAAGGCCAGCAGCAGGGATGTCCGGGGCAGATTGCCGATGAGCAGCATATTGAATAGGTCCCAGGCCCCGTGGAGGATGACCCCGGGCCAGATGGAGCCGGTGCGGTCATAGACATAGGTGAGCATGAAGGAGACCAGCAGCAGGTCCAGGACCCTAGATAGCTCCAGGCTCTCCTCGCTGAAATGAATGAATGCGAACACCAGTATAGACACGATATAGGCCGCGGGCTTTCCGTAATCGGTGAGGGTATTGTACAGATACCCGCGGAAGAAGAACTCCTCCCATACGCCGACCCCGATATAGGTCACCACGGCGGTGAGCACAAACCGTCCGGCCGTGGCTCTCGCGAGGGTGTACCGGCCGATGCCCAGGTACTGGGTGATGCCGATAAAGAGCACGAATCCCAGTATCATCAGCGCCATCCCCCAGAGGGCGACCTTCAGAGACCCTTTATTCATCTTCAATCCAAACTCGGATAGAGGGCGGCGGTCAAGAAAGCGGAACAGCAAAAGGGAGATGCCCGCCATCACGACGGGCAGCAGGGCCCCCAGGTAGAGCATCTCGGGCCACTGGGTGAAATCGGGGGTATTGACGATGGTGATCCCCAGGGCCGGGGCCAATACACCGCGGAACAATATCTCCCCCACTAGTATCAATACTGCCAATGCCAATAGCGCCCGCAGAGCGGGTATCATGCGTCTCATCTCCGATGCCGTCCTTTTCTATTGTATGGTGTACCCCTAGTTTACCATGGATATGGCAATGAGACCATGGTAGGAAATGGCGGCCGATATAATCCCGCAGGCGGCGCCGGACAGATAGAAAGAACGGGAGGCCCTGGGCCTCCCGCTTGTATATGGGAACGGACTCCCTTGTCAGCAAGGGGCCGTTGTTTTAGCTCATGGCCTTCTTGATCATGCGGATGGCCGCCTTGGGGGCCACGGAATACAGGGTGTGCATGGTCTTACTGTCCTTTCCGATATAGACCTTGCGCTTATTCTTCTCGATGGCCTTTAGGATCAGGTCCGCCGCTTCGCCGGCCCCGAGCATCATCTTGGCCATACTGGAATCCTCGGCGCCCCCGGATACCTCCACCCCGGAGTTCTCCGCGATATCGGTGGCCATGCCGCCGGGCAGCAGGACGGACACTCCTACATTGGTGTCGGAGAGCTCCGCGAAGAGCCCGTCGCTCAACATGGTGACAGCCGCCTTGGACGCGCCGTAGGCCGTCTGTCCGGGTACCGGCAGAAAGCCTCCCATGCTGGATATGTTGGCGATATGCGCCTCGGGCCTATCCAGGAGAAGGGGCAGAAACGCCTTGACCATATACACGGTCCCGTAGAAATTGACGTCCATCACCTGGTGAATCTTGGCCAGGTCCAGATCGTTGATGGGGATGAAGGGCTGTATGATCCCGGCGTTATTGATGAGACCGTCCACATGGCCGTGGATGGCGGTCACCTCGTCGGCCAGGTCGTTCACCGCGTCGGGATCGGTGATATCCACCTTGTGCAGGGATAGCCGGTCGCTGTTGTCCGCGGCTTCGGCGGTCGCTTTCAGGGCCTCCTCATTGATATCCACCGCGGCGACCCGTCCGCCTCTATCCAATACCTTCAGTACCAGTTCGCGGCCCACGCCGCCGCCGGCTCCTGTGATGACAAATGTCTTTCCATTGAGTTTCATTGTGCTCTCTCCTTTCATGAGATCTAGCTATGTATGTAAATATGTTGCTTTCCTAATATATAAATAACACCGTTCAACCCGCGTGAAACGGCTTCCCTGTTAACTTCAGGTTAAGTATGCCCGAAAAATCAAAACGGATAATACGACGGATGTGCGGGCGGAGTCCGGTGTGACCATCACCCTATATATAGGGTATCATGGATACGGGGGGAATGGCAAATGATGGGCCTTTGATGTTACATAGACAGTTTTTCGTGGTATACAGTATGCAACCGTTGTCAGGAGGTCAGCGTAATGCGATTCGCGATGTGGAAACGGATACTATCCATAGGATGGGCCCTGGCGCTGTGCGCCGCCATGCTGTCCGGGTGCGGGGGGAAACATGATCAGCAGGCGAAAACCCCCATCCCGGAGGCAGCGGCGGCGCCGTCCCGCGCGCCGACACCTACGCCAACACCAGTACCCACGCCGACGCCCACTCCCACTCCGACGCCCACTCCCGCACCGACGCCCACGCCAACCCCGGCGCCTACTCCGGCACCCACTCCCGCACCTCGGCCCTCTTCAGGGTCTTATGGGGTATTTATCGGGCTCGATCCACAGGACATGGCCCGGCTCCAGGGCTACGATACCGTGGTGATCGACGCCGCGTATTTCTCAACGGAAGAGATCCAATCCATGCACAGCGCGGGACAGCGTGTCTACTCCTATCTCAATGTGGGCGCGGTGGAGGAATTCAGGGGGTATTATGATCAATTCAAGCGCGCCACCCTGGGACCCTACGACGACTGGCCCGATGAGCGCTGGATGGATGTGTCCAACCCGGCCTGGCAGGATTTCACCGTCAATACCCTGGCGGCGGACCTGGCCGCGAAGGGAGTGGACGGGTTTTTCCTCGACAATACCGATGTGTACTATATGTATCATACCCCGGAAATTTACCGGGGGCTCACCGCCATACTCACGGGACTCATCGGTCTGGGCAAGCCCCTGATCATCAACGGCGGGGATACGTTTGTCCGGGAGCTGATCGCCAACGGCCAGGGGGAATTGGTCGCAGGGGTCAACCAGGAAGAGGTGTTCACGTCCATTGATTTTGACACGGGCACCTATGTATCGCAGAACGCGGAGGATACGCAGTATTATCAGGAGTACGTAAGCCAATGCAGAGGGGCTGGTCTCTCTGTCTACCTGCTGGAATACGCCTCCGATCCCGCGCAGGTACAGCCGGATATCGCGGCCTACTGCGAGGAAAACGGGTTTTCGTACTATATCGCGACGAGTTTGGAGTTGAACTAGGGGATATAAAAAAAGGGAGCATGTATGCTCCCCTCCTGTTGATTCCGTATTGCTCGTCAAGGGGTATCGTTCATATAGATATATGTCATCTCGGCCTGACCCTCCTCCTCCACAACGGCATCGACGGCGATATAGTTGGTCACGTCTACGATATGATTGGTGACGCCCGGGTCAAAAGCTGTCTTCACGGACCAGCGGAGCCTGTATTGACTGCCTTCCGGCGGCTGGACGGTATAGATATCATTGTTGATCGAAACGACTTCCCCCTCAATATAGATTTGCTCGCCTATATTTGCAGGGCCTTCCGGAGGGGGTTCCTCCGGCGGCGGTTCTTCGGGCGGCGGTTCTTCGGGCGGCGCCTCCCCCGGCGGAGGCGGTTCCTCAGGCGGCGGCTCTTCCGGCGGCGCCTCTCCCGGCGGGGGCGGTTCTTCTGCGGGGGGTTCTTTGGGCTGTATCATTTCCCGGTTTTTGGGTTTCTGTGAACCGACGTATATGCATCCGTTGAGCAGCACAGCCGCAGCCAGGATCACGATGAGTATGACAGCTATTTTACGCATGTGGCACTCCTTTAGATGGGTATTTGCCTGACGACATGTGTTCATTATGGTCCGGAAAACCCCATTATTCAAGTAAGTTATGGAAATACTATAAATGTGTAACGCGGTTGTAATAAAAACCTACCCGAACGGGTAGGGGGAACGTGTTAATGAAATGTAGTGCGGGTCGGCAGGCTTAATAGCTGTGGCCGCAGTCCCGGCAATACCGCCTAGGATCATCGCCGGACCTGCAGCAGCCCCCCAATACGCATTGGCCCGCATCGGCCTTCCTGACGGTCTCGGGGGTGGGAAGGCCATATACGATAGGGACGGTGTCATCAGAGCCGCAGGCGGGGCAAGGGGGCGGATATTTTTGTGAGGTGTGTCTGGGATTGCGCATGGGATACCCTTCTGTCTATGGTGTCAGTATCAAGTATCACTGATAAGGGGATGGTGACAACTGGGGTGGCGCTTACTTACCAGATCCTATAATTCCCGCTCAGCCCCAGCAGCGCGAACATATACAGACAATCATCGTAGTACCGCCACTGCCCGGTGCCCGGACCCCTGCGCCACAGATCGTCCACCATGGTCTGGACATCGGGACCGTCGGCGGCCAGGGAGGCCATGGCGTTCATGGCGACGAGACCGGTGGACTGGTAGTGGGTGCTCTCGATGGGGGTGCCGTCGATCTTGTAATTGCTGTAGTGCCGCCCGATCCCCTCGCTGACGAAGAACGCCTGGATACGATTGGCCTCCTCCACCTGCCAGGGGTCTGCGGCGAACCACGCGTAGTCGAGGCCGATATTGCCCGCCACCCTAAACGCGTCTTCCTTGAACTTGTCGTGGCCGTTGGTGGGGATGGGCCACCCGCCGAATCCCGCGTAATCGGGGGCGAGGCCGGTATCGGGGTCGCAGGTGGTGTGGAGAAACTCGCGGCTGGCGCTGGCGGCTTCCTTCCAGAATTCCGAGTCCCCGGGATCGGCCCAGAGGGCGAACAATTCATAGAAATGGGGCAGGTGGTAGGACGGATCGGTAATGTCGGCGCCGGGGACGAACCGGATCAGCTTGTTGTCCGTATCCCACATCCGCCGACCCTGTCCCGCTACATCGGGCTTGTGGAGGGCCTCGCGCAATATGGCCCTGGCCTGCTCGCTGTAATCAAAGGGGGCGTCGGCGTCCCCCCACCGGTGGGAGGCGAAGAACAGCGCCATGGCGAAATACTCCTCCCCGTCGGGGGCGGGGCCGGTGTCGTTGGGGGTGCCGTTGGGGTTCATGGACCAGGCGAAATACCCGGCGTTGGGTCCCTCGGTCTGCTGCATATGGGTCTTGGCCCATTTCCACAGCTTGTCGAACTCGGCCTTTTTATCCAATTGGACGCACATCATCATCCCGTAGGACATGCCCTCGCTGCGGATATCGTTATTGCCGATATCCATGATGTACGCCTCGTCGTCTCCGCTCTCAAAATAGATCCGGGTATTGTCGTCCCCGTAGAATAGGGCCTCCCATGCCTCATCGATCTTAGCTTGGATGTCTTCTTCGGCATAGCCGCATTCGGCGAAAACGTTTCTGTACTCCCCCGTCTCATAGGCCCCCTTCACCGGTTCGGGGGTGGGGGTTGGCGCGGGTGTCGGTACGGGGGTAGCTTCTGCCCGGACAGGAGTGGGACTGGGGGAAACCGGGGCTTCCGCCTCCCGGCAGCCCGCTATGCAGAGCAGGGCACCCATACTCAGTATGACCGCGATCGATATGACCCGTCTCATCACACATACCTCCCGGAAAAGACTATCTAGCGTAAGTATATCATAGAAAACAAAACGGAAGATGTACTTTAATTATAAGAATGATGCGATGAAATGCGGTTTATTATGAAATTTTGTTTGACAATGTGTATTTCTGGTTATCTTTTTCATGGTATACATGGCAGCGTGGTCTGCGGGAGATAGCAGGCCTGTTGACCGTATTTGTTACATTACTGGGGGGGGCAGCATGACGGACCATATGCAGCTATCTGTCGACAACGCAAGTGACAGGATGCGGAAACTGAACACGCTAATTCAGGAAATAGCGGCGGCGACGGAGCAATTGTCCGCCACAACAGAGGAGACTTCCACCATATCCGACAATGCCGCCGGCACATCACTGGATATCGCGGATTCGATCCAGGATATTGCTGATAAGGCCCAGGACGGGCACGCAAAAACAAATGATATCAAGACCAGCGCCGATGAGATGAAGCAGAGCGTGTCCGAGGCATTGGACAAAACGGCCGCGGTATTCGATGAAACAAAAGAGGAATTAGAAAAGGCTATCGAGGCCTCTCAAGTCGTCCAGCAGATTACCGTATTGTCCAAATCCATCAACGAAGTAAACCGGCAGACCAATCTGCTGGCGGTCAACGCCGCCATCGAAGCAGCCAGGGCGGGATCGGCCGGAAAAGGATTCGCCGTGGTGGCGGATGAGATCAAGAAACTCGCGGAAAAATCGGAAAAGGCCATCTCCGAAATTCAAGGCATCGCCGAAAACGTAATAACCGCCGTAACCAATCTCACAGGCAGTTCCAACAAGCTATTGGAGTTTGTCTCCAACGACGTCAATAAGGACTATACCTTCATGATGGAGGTGGCGGACAATTACAGCCGGGATACCTCGGATATCAACGCCATCTTTTCGGATTTCAGCACCACCTCCCAAACGCTGCTGGACTCGATTCGGACGCTGATGCAGAGCATGGACCAGATCGCCCAGGGCTCCGGCGACAGCGCCGACGGGATCCGCGACATCGTGGACAGGCTCTCCGAGATCTCAAACATCTCAAACAGCATAATTGACAAGATCGAATGCAATGTCCAATAGAACGCGTTCTATTGGATCAGATACATCAAAAGGAGGACAACACATGATTAAAAACGACAAGTTTCAAGTGGAGATCGTACCTGGGAGAAATGCGGTAAAATCACTGGCATGGGGGCAGCTGAGCCCGCAGGACGTCGAAGAACTGGCCAACGCCTTGGTCGCGATGAGCAAGAAGCTAAAACCCGGCAAATGGGGCTATATCGCGGACCCGACAAAATTGGATCCGATCATCAGCAAGGATACAAGCGAAGCCTTTGTGAACCTGCATGTTGTTTTGGATAAAAACAATTGTTCCGCCCTTGCGTTCCTTGACGGAAGGACAGCCGCCATGAAGCAGAAAACCAGCCGCCATCATCAATCGGCCGGGGATGGAATGGTCACCGAGCATTTCAAGGATGAGAAAGAGGCGCTGGACTGGTTCAGCAGTATCGGAATTCAATAACGCCACAGCAAAAAAAACAGCATGCGGTACCGCATGCTGTTTTTTTGCGTGTAAGTAGAATGAGATTCAGGATTTCCCCAGGATGAACGCCGTCACCGCCTCCGCCGTGACACGCTGCTGCTCCTCCCTGGTGATCGAGGCCGTGCCGTCACCCTTCTGTTCCCCGTAATTGCCGAAGAACGCGTGGTTGCCCCCCGCTATCTCGATCTGGTCCGGGGTATCCGCGAATTTGGATCTATCCAGATTCACATCTTCGCTGCCGTAGACGGCCAGGGTGGAAATGCCGGCGTCGTTGACGGGATAGGCGCCCAGCAGGATCAGGCCACGAAGCGCGTCGCCGTGGCTGCCGCAATAACTGCTCGCCATGGCGCCCCCCAGGGAATGCCCCGCCAGATACCAGTCTCCTATCTCCGGAAACCTGTCATACACCATATCGGCGGCATCGATATCAAATACCGCCAGATTGAAAGGCATCTTGATCAGCACGCAGGTGATCCCCTGCCGGGCGATACGCATAAGGAGCGGCGCGTAGGCGATATCCTCCACCTTGCCCCCGGGGTAGAAGATCAGACCCGCCCCGGTATCCGCCCCCTCGGGCGGGTGAAACACCGTCATGCGATCCTGTCTCTCGATCCGGCCCGGATCCGAGGCAAGGGTCTCGACCGCGATGTCCTCCGCCCTGTAATAATCCAGGGTATAGACATAGAATACCCCTGCCAGCACGGCCAGGACGATGACCGCTATCCAGGCGATCCTTGTAAAGCGTTTTGGATGTCTCATGCGATACTCCTCCCAAGGCACACACTACAAACAGTATGTGGCAGAAACGGATAGAAGTCAAAAATAATCTGGGTTTTCGCACTAAATACTATAAGGATACTGACCGATATAACATATAAGGGGGATTATGTATGAAAATCATGATTGTGGACGATTCGCTGTTCGCGCAGCAATACACCAAGAAACAAATTCATCAGAAATACCCTGGGGCCGAATATATACTGGCCTCATCCGGAGATGCCGCCTACGACATGTTTCTTTCCGAAAAGCCTGATATGATGGTCACCGACCTGCTGATGCCGGGTATTACCGGGCAAAAGCTGATCTCCATGGTCCGGGAGATCGATACCGCGTGCAGGATCGTGGTGTTGTCCTGCGATATCCAGAAGGCTGTCCGGGAGGAGATCGAGTCCCTTGGCGTACAGTGCTTCATCAATAAGCCTCTGAACGATGAGAATATAACGAAGCTCTGCGAAGTAGTGGAGACAGTCTAATGCTTACGAGTATCCAAAAAGACGCCCTCACTGAGATACTGAATATCCAGATCGGCGCGGCGGCCAATATTCTCTCCGAGATGGTCAGCCAGAAGGTGATCCTGTCGGTCCCGGAACTAGAGCTAATGGGGGGCGGTACGGTTGATTATGACCTGCTGAAGCACCAGCAGATGACGGACATCACCGACGCCATCGCCACCAAGATCAGCTTTACCGGGCAGTTTTGCGGCAGCGCGGCTGTGGTGATTCCCCGGGACAAGGCGAGCAGCCTGGTCAATGTCTGCCTGGGCGCCGACGAGACGGAAGAGACCGACGTCCTCTCCGAGGAATACGCGGATGTGATCAAGGAGATCTGCAATATTATACTCAATTCCCTCCTGGGCAAACTGGGCAATATCATGGAGGTCAGGCTGGAGTACACCAGCCTGGAGGTGGGCTCCTCCATCGAGTTATGGGATAGACACGACACACAGGAGGACGCGAAGGTACTGGTTCTCTACACATCGTTTTTCCTGACCAACAGCCAGGTGCGGGGCATCGTGCTGATCGCGCTGGCGCCGGATTCCTTTGACATGCTGGTCGGCAAAATAGACGACATGCTGCGTGATATCCATGTTTAGAGAGGCGCTGGAAAAGGTCAACACCGGCCTCGCCATCGTGGACCGGGATCATCACGTGGTCTTTTGGAATACCAGCATAGGCAATATGAGCGGTATCCAGCAAGACGCCGCCCTCGGCCGGGCGATCGGCAGCCTGTGCCCCAAATTCCGGGAGAAGCGGTACGTGGACATACTTCATAGCGTCTTCGCCACGGGGCAGAGCCGGTTCTGCTCCGCCGCCATACACAAATCCTTTGTCCTCCCGGCAAACTGCCAAAACCCCGATGAGGTCCGGCAGAACATGGAAGTCTCTTCCCTGACCGATGATGAAGACAACTACGCTCTGGTCCAGATCACGGACATATCCTCCCACGCGCGGAAGGAACTGAAGCTGAAGCAGGCGATCCGCGCGCTGAAAAAAGGATATGACGAGATCAAGCAGTCCGAAGAAGAAGCCCACAAAAAGGCGGGGTATGACCAGCTCACCGGCATCTACAACAGGCTGGGACTGAATAAAGCGCTGAAATCCACGGTACTGAAGGACGGCCCGGATAAACGGTACGCGGTGTTCTTCATCGACATCGATGACTTCAAATACGTCAATGACACCTACGGGCATCTGATCGGCGACGTGTTGCTGCAGCAGGTGGCCGGACGGCTCAATAACTCAATCCGCAACGGCGGGGAGAGGGCCGGTGATTTATTGGCCCGGTTCGGCGGGGATGAATTCGTGATCATCCTCACGGATACCGGCCGCCGCTCCGAGATATCCGGCTGTGCCCAGCGGATCGTACAGACCCTGCGAAAACCCTTCTTCATCGACGGGCACCGGATCTTGATCACCCTGAGCCTGGGCGTCTCGGTCTATCCCGAGGACTCCGAGGACATCGATTCCCTTATCCAGAAGGCCGATTACGCCATGTACACGATCAAACAGTCGGGCAAGAACAACCACGCGCTGTACGGGGAGGGCGCCCAGGCCGAAACAGATATATAATATGTGGATAAAAAGCCGTCGATATACCTGTCGTATACAGGCGATTCTTCCAGCCGGGGCTCTCCCGGCTATATATATATCAAATTATTATGAATATAAAACATTTATTTTACAGATTTATTACAGAAGTATTGCATGTTTCATTTTTCTGGGATACAATTAAGACAGCACAAATGGGCGGACTGCCGTCCTGTAATCATCGGGACCGAAGGGCAAAGGAATGAACAAGCAACTGGAAAAGACACGCCGGATGATCGTCCGGGTATTCAGACAGCCTCTCCTGTGGCTGCGGCGCGTGCCTATTAAGACACTGGCCGCCGTGGCGGGGACCACGGCTGTCGCCGTCCTGGCTCTGGTACTCGTCGCATCTTTATGGGGCACGCCCACCTATTCCGGGGAAGAAGACCTGGCAACGGACAGCACGACCAACGAAATCACTCCCGCCGTCTCCGTGATGCCCCAATCCAGGGTATCACTGGCGATGCCGGTCTATGGGCCGGTATCCATCGCGGAGGGGACACAGGCCGCCGTGGTCTCGGATATACAGGCACGCCTCGGCGAGCTGTATTACCTTGACGCGGACCAACCCGGCACGGTGTATGAAGAGACGACCAAAACGGCTGTGGCCCATTTTCAGGCGCAGAACGGACTTTCCCCGTCAGGCACGGTGGACCAGCGGACCTATGACCTGCTCCTGTCTGGTAAGGCCCAGGCGTACACCATCGCCATGGAGGCTAAAGGGGCGGATGTCCAGGAGCTTACACAGCGGTTGTACGAGCTCGGCTATGTCGGGGAGGTCACGGATTATTTCGATAGCGGGATCCAAGCCGCTGTGACTAAATTTCAGAAACTCAACGGTCTACACGAAGACGGCGCGGTGGATCAGGCCACCAGGGAGATGCTCTACGCCCAGGACGCCGTGCCCAATATGTATTCCTACGGGGAGCAGAGCCCCGAGATCGAGTCCTGCCAGCAGCGGCTGAAAGAGCTCGGGTATCTGACCACCACGCCAGACGGTACGTTCGGCAAGGATACCAAGGCCGCGGTCCGGCGGTTTCAGGAAAGCAACGGCCTCATCGTGGACGGCAATATCGGACCCACTACCCAAGAGATGCTGATGTCCGCGGACGCCCAGGGCAACGCCCTTGGCATAGGAGCGGAGGGCGAAGACGTCACCAGGGTCCAGGAACGCTTACAGAAGCTCGGATATATGAGCAGGGTCACGGGGTACTATGGGGAACTGACCGACGCTGCCGTACGGAAATTTCAAGCAGCAAACGGTCTCATCTCCGACGGCAAGATAGGCAGCCAGACCATGAACGTACTGACCTCCGCCGGTGCCAAGAAGTACCAGCCCCAGATGGTATCGCGGGGCGAGACCGCCGCCCCTGACTCACCCGGTCAGCCGGCCTCCGTATCGGGGGCGAATGTGGAGTCGCTGATCGCCGTGGCCGAATCCAAACTGGGGTGCCGGTACGTGCGTACCGCGAAGGGACCCGACGCCTTCGACTGCTCGGGTTTCGTCTACTATTGTCTCAGCCAGGTGGGCGTCAGTCAGGGTTATATGACCTCGGGGGCGTGGGCCTCCTGCACCAAATACACCAGGATCAGCAGCATGGCGGATATGCAGCGGGGTGATATCGTGGTATACAACGGCCACGTGGCCATCTACGCGGGCGGCGGGACTATTATCGACGCCTCCAGCAGCAATGGACAGGTCGTCAGAAGAGGCTGTACCTCACCATGGTTTTCTCGAAATTTTATCTGCGCGTACCGCGTGTTCTAGATCATGAAGATATCTATTGGTAAAAACATGTTGATCGTGTGTCTGGCCGCCGGGTTACTGGTACTAACCGCCTGCGGAGGCATCGGCGATACTCTGTCGGCCGCCACCCCGGCTCCGGACACTACCGTGACGCCCTCCCCCTTTATCGATTTTTCCGGGACGGACTTTTCCGGCCGCTGGCGGGTTTCCGACGTCATAGACTCCACCGACGCGGCCGTGGACGATGAGCAAAAAGAGGAATTGGGCGCGGGATTCACGCTGGAACTACTGCCGGGAGGCGCATACTTCGTCTATGATGCGGCGGGCAAGGCCCTCGGCCAGGGGGAATACGCCGTGTCATCGGCCCGGCTGACCCTGACGGCGGACGACGCGGAAACCGTGTACGAGATCGTGGATTGTGATACGCTGCGGATCACAGAGCCCGACAGCAGTGTCACCGTGATGAAGCGCTGCCCTGAGTAAACCCCGGGCACTGCAGAGATACAAAAATGCGGGAGGCTGATATCCTCCCGCATACGCTTAACTGGGTCCCCAATATGAATTGTCTCCCTCTCATAAGCATCAACAATGCGGCCTGAACCGGACTTAAGTTAAGCTCAGGCACAGTATAGCAAGACCGTATCTTACATACAAATAAAATGATATATTAATATAATTTCCCTCAATTCGATTTTCAACCCGCGCGGGATAACTGAAAATTCCTCGTCACCTCTACAGTAGATTATTGACCGGAGAGTACAGCCAAGGCTTCTCCTATTTCCGGTCTTTCCTGTATCAATTCATTGACGGCGTCCATGTGCCGCGCGGCCTTGGTTTGATCACCCTCTGATTCGTAAATGCTAGCCAGCCAATAGTGCATAAACGCCACCTGAATATACGTATCCGTATCTTTACTTTCAGCGGCATGCAGGTCGAAGTCGGCATACGAAATCCCTTTTTCCCAAAAACTTTTTGCTGTATCCGTATTTCCCTCCCTCATGTGGATGAGTCCCAGATACAGATAGGGTTCTATCCTGTAGGCGGAGTATTGCATCGATTTTTCAAAATACCGTTTCGCGCTCTCCGGCTCGCCACTGTCCAGGAGCAATCTCCCGTATGTTTCGTAATACTCCCAGCGATAAGGGGCGAGCTCGATCGCTTGACCCAGCAGCGTACCCGCTTCGTCTGTATACCGCTTTTCCGGCGTTTCTTGATTCATCCGGATGTAATTCATGGCCTGCTGGTAGTAAAAGGTATGATTGCTGGGATTTATACGCTCCGCGGTGCGGAAACAGGCATTGGACTTAGCGTATTCTTTTTTCGCGGCCAATTCGATACCCGTTTTGCCAAAGTACTCGGAAGAGATCTGCCAAAGGGCCAGCAGTCCAACCAATACGAACGCGGCTGTCTGTAGTCCACAACGTATAGAGACCCTGGCCTTTAACCGGATTCGTTCCCTGCCTACAGAAGCGCCGAGCATCCCGAAGAAAATAATCGTGACCCCGGGAAAATTCCATGAAAAGTCCATACCGATGTGGAGCATAAACGCGATGACGGCGCCCAATACCCCTGGCAGCCAAATAGGCGTATCCCGCCTCCGTAGTTTTCGGAATACTAAATAGACGCATAGGACAAGGAATACAGATAAGAGAGCGAATCCCACGACCCCCAGTTCGGATAGGATCTGCAGGTAATAATTGTGGGCGAACCGGGAGTACCATTGATTGCCGCCGTATCGGGTACTGTACGCCGCGAAATACGATCCGAGGCCATACCCCTGTAAAGGCTTTGTCAGTGCCAGATCCTTTGCCACCCGCCAGAACTCAAGGCGCCCCCGGATAGAGGAAGATATCCCGCTTGCCCGTACCAATGAATCCACTGAGCCTGAGGCAGCATTGCCTTGCACCAAAGGCGCTATTTTGACGATGCCGAAGGTCAGTATGAGAGAAAAGAGGATACAGGCCGCTGTTTTCAGTACCGCCTTCCGCAGTTTTTGTTTCTTCAGGCCGTAAAAAATCAGAAGGAGTCCAAGGAACCCTGAAAACATCCCCCCCCGGGACCCGGAGAGAAACAGGGCGGTAAGTAAGATAACAGGGCCGACCCAGAGAATCCCAGCGTCTTTCCGGATAGCGTAACCAAGCGCAAGAAGGGAAAGCATCACGACATAGATCGCGAAGGGATTTGGATTTGGGAATGTACTCTGTATCCGGGCGGCGTCCAGAAATATGTACTCACATATGCCGATGAACGCCAGTATCGTACCGGCCAGTATCGCGATTCTGCCAAGCTTTATCTTCCACGCCTCATCCAAACCGGCAGCGAAATAAAATATCAGGGCATAGAGAGAAAGCTGGATGAATTCTATCTCTGTCCTAACCGGGCTAATAGACCATATGAGACTCATGCCGCCCCATAGGGTAAAGAGAATAAACCAGGTGAACGGTGCCCCCAAATGGATGGAGACGCCCGCTCTCATGGTAAAAGCATAATAAACAGCGGCAATCGAAAATAGGATGGTAGCTCCGTATACCCACCAGTTATCAAAACCTGCGTTGAATGCCGGCATCAGCGATACCGATAACATCAGCAATATGCCAAATAGCTGTGTGCGCCCAAATTCTTTCATATCATACCTTTGATATACACATCGTAAATTTAGTCAGACTGCCAGAAAAGCGAGCATGGAGCCGTATACAGGATTATACCACGGCAGCATTCGATTCGACAAAGTGACAAAAGAGAGGCCGGGCAACCAGCCTCTTCCGTACTATCAGTCCTTTCCGTACTTCTCATCATTGAGATGTGCGGCTTTTCCTCCATAACAATGAAAACCGTCATCTTGTCCCCTCTCTCGGGGTAATGAACCTATACTACTTTCGGGTATAGTATCGCACTTTTCCCTTTGTTAAGATCATTTTGTATGAGTATTTATCATGCATTTCCAAAAGGGGAAATTGAACGGGGGGGGACGCTGAACTGCCATGCAGACAGCACCACAATCATTGAAATGAATAGGAGGTACTGATGAAAAAAATCAACGCGAAACTAATACTCTCGGTTGTCCTTATTTTGCTGGTCACATTGTTCACGGCTTCGCCGGTGTTTGCAGCCACAGGCACGGTAGATGTACGGTTTGTGGTCTTGGACCACACCGGTGCGGGCCACAGTGATGTATTGATCCAATTCGGCAAAAACTCTAAAACCACCGATGGTACCGGCACGGTTCAGTTTCACCTGGACGCCATACCGGCCACCACAATGGTAGGAATAGGGATCGTAGATAAGAATACTAAATCCGGACTGCTGGGCGTATTGAATTTGGAGCTTAAAAATAAAAACACAGTCCAGGTAAACACGGCGAAAATAGGATCATGCGATCTCACCGTCGGCTATTCGGATTTCACGCAGACAATCGTCATAGAGTTCTTATTCGATAAAAACAATAATATCACCTATAAAAAAGTAACGTTTGAGCAAAAACCCCAGGCGACGCCCCAGCCGACGAGTCCGCCGGCGCCAGCCACACCACCGCCGCCTCCTCCCGATCCGGACGCCAATCCCCCAGACGCGCCTCCCCCGGATCCCGACGCACCGCCCAGAGACCCTGACGCCCCCCCGGAAAACCCCGACGCCCCTCCTCCGGACCCCGACGCCCCTCCCAGGGACCCTGACGCGCCTCCGGAGGATCCCGACATGCCTCCCGGGGAATTCGATCCCGATATGCCCCCCGGCGATCCTGATATGCCCCAGGATTACCCGGCGGTGAATCAAGGCGGGGTATACATTGATTATACGCTGCTGCTCATCGTCATCGGCGCCTTGCTCCTGGTGGGCGTGGTCGTGATCATCATCGTGGTGATTAAAAAGAAGAAGTAGCCGATACTGAAAGTAAGTGGCGAACCAAACCCGCATCAGCGCATCGCTGATGCGGGTTAGTTATGGGTGCTAGATGCAGAGAACCACATCGGGCGGCCCTCTTGGTAAACGGCTCAGAGACTGCGTTCGGAGGGCTCGGCCGGTCCGCTGCCGGGGATAGCGGCTGGTTTTAGCAAAACGCAACGTTTTCGGTTTATGTTGCGTTTTTTTTACACATTTCGTGGTTACACTGGGTTGTCCTAACGAGGTCCCTTTGTCTCTATAAACGCAGATCGCCTTATGAATACGGTTCTTTTATTCTTCATCTGCGGGACCGGGGGATTCGCAGGCATATACTTTTTGCGGCTCACACTTACCCGTTTCAAATAAATTTGAACGATGTTCGTTGCATGATCGCCTCGGGGGGGGCTTCCGCTAGCAGCTCTTTATCGCCGTGATTGTATACCTATACCAAAGGAAAAGAAACACTGCAAATAATAAAGCAAGCTGCATTCTATGCAAATTGATTACTAGGCAATCATGAGAAAGGCATACCCTGATGGCCCCGGCTATATCTCGAGTATATCGATAATCTCTCTGTGCGTGTTTTGCAATTCGCGATCTAGATCAGCCCTTAGTTTTGCTTCACCGCCAGCGGCCTCTTCTCTAAACCGGGCGTTATATTCCGAATATTTCTCGATAGGCATATCTATACGTGATATGGCTTTCTGAATATCTATTTCGTTCGGTCGTCCAAAAAATCGTATTGCTTTTCTATATCAGCCTTTAGCCTGTTTATTTCATCTCTACTTACCGCGCAGCGTTCGTTCAAATACTGCGCGAGTATTTTAAATCGGAGATCGTGCAGATTTGTTTTCAGTTTTTCGTACGCCTTTTTTTCACGGCGACTCAGTATGAGTACCGTAATGGCGGAACCAATGGCTGCCACTATGATCCCGGCGAGGAGAATATAGAGATCAAACAGGCCTCGGTGGTCGGGAGATAGAAAAGAAATCATAAACAACTCCATATCATATACATAGGAATATTCTAACATGTTTAATTTGTATTAACAAAGCAGTCCGTATACAGCGAAACGCCTTCTTGCTAAGATTTGCGAAAAACTGCGGCTAGCGGCTGGACTTAATTATAGGTTAAGTCAAAACAGATAATTAAGATTAAAGTAGTATAGTAATTAGCAAACCAGGGGTTATATTAGAAAAAAGGACTATCAGTTCGATTTTTAAAAATCGCTGTAGTCCTAAAGATGACGGAGAAAGAGATCGAACCCTCGATAGGGCGGTAGCCCTATCACGACTTCCTAAAACGTATCCCTATCTTTTTGTACCCTCTTTATAGTGACTTTGCAAAGTCTTCTCCAAACAGAACGCATTTTTGCCAGGCGTCCTTGTCGGGGACCCATAGCGTTCGAAATCCGTCATTGACGAGTGAAAAGCCGGCGTCGGTAAGATGTGCACTGATTTGTCTGACTGATTCGCCGCTCCATCCGTAGCTGGCAAAAGCCGCCGCCAACTTATCCTTGAACTTGAGCCCGCGGATCATCTCGAGAAGACCGCCGATCGAGTTTAGGTATCCGTTGTTTATCGTAGGCGAACCGACAAGGATTGCCTTTGATTTAAACACCTCGGTGAGAATGTCGTTCTTATCGTCCTTTGCCGAATTGAATAGTTTGATTGTCACTGACGGATCAATATTCTCAATGCCGGCGGCGATCCCTTCCGCTATCTTACGTGTAGACTCCCACATGGTATCGAATATCAGAGTGACTTGGTTTTCCTGATAATGATCGGCCCATTTCAGGTATTGCGTCACGATCTGTGTTGGATCCTCCCGCCAGATCACACCATGGCTGGGGCAGATCATATCGACGGGAACGTTCATCGCAAGCACTTCGTCAATCTTCCGCGTCACCATGGGACTAAACGGCGTGAGAATATTGGCGTAGTATTTTACCGCTTCATGATACAGCTCCGCCTGATCCACTAAGTCGTTATATAAGAGCTCTGTAGCAAAGTGTTGTCCAAAGGCGTCGTTGCTAAACAGTATGTTTTCACCAGTCATATACGTGAACATGGAATCCGGCCAATGCAGCATCGGCGCTTCGATGAAAACGAGTTTGCTTTCTCCTATATCCAACGTATCACCGGTTTTTACAGGGATGAAGTTCCAGTCTTCGTGGTAATGCCCTTTTAGGGACTTTACACCGTTTGCAGTACAGTAAATAGGTGTCTCGGGGATTTCACGCATCAGTTCCGCCAACGCGCCGCTGTGGTCTATCTCCGCATGATTCGCAATAATATAATCGATTTCCTTTAGGTCGATCTCATCTCTAAGATGAGCGACAAATTCTTTTTCATAAGGCTGCCAAACCGTATCAATTAGTACTGTGTTCTTATCACGGACAAGATAAGAATTATAGCTTGAGCCTTTATGGGTCGAGTATTCTTCTCCATGAAACGCCGTTAACGTCCAATCTACCTTGCCAACCCATGTGACTTTATCCGTTAACTTTTTGCCCATATCGCTCTTCCTTTCTATGTGTTTATGGAATGCGCTTATGCCTCTAATTGTATGATATTGCATTATGTTTTATTGATCTGAAGCAAAACAAGGCACGCATTTACTTTTATCATATAGTATCCGCAGCTACAGAGCAAACACGGTTGTAGTTTGTACATATCGGCTCATCTATATTCATACTGTAAAATGCTTTTTGAGAACGAAGCTGAATAACATTTCGTTGGGCATAAATAACTATGTCACATTTCTTCGGAAAAGATAGAATACAACACAATAGTCAACAGTACAAACACGGCGGTTAATAAAACATACAATATGGCATGTAACAGGCTTAATAGTGTTGATAGTTTGGAGTTTATTTGCAGACCTCTACTAACAATATTCCTTCATTAGAATGTTGATCGCAAAACAATTATTGCCATAACCCGTCTGCGCCCAAATATGGCAAAGACCCGGAATACATTCCGGGTCTTTGCCTGTGCGGCTGCTGGACAGAAACCTTCCGCCTATCCTATCCGGAGGACTGTTGTCAAACCAGGGTGCCTGCCTTCCACCCCCCCGGAGGGATATCTATATGCAATGAATCCTGCTTAATATATGGATCTTGGCCGTTTCCTCGATCAGTTCCGCCGTGCAGACGGCCTCGTCAAGGTCTTTCCCCACCGCCACCAGTCCGTGACCCTTCAGCAGAAAACCCATAAACGCGCTGCCCGCGCCGAAGGTATCCAATATGCGGACCGCATCCTCCGGTGAGACGGCATAGCTGCCCGTATCAAAAACCGGCACGTCTTCCTTTAGCTTCATGCGGGAGTGGTAGGTGGAAAACACCAGGGGTTTCATCGCGGCGGCGTACGCCGTGGCGTAGGGAGAGTGACAATGAACTATGGCGCCGACCCTGCTGTAGCGAGTGTAAATCTCGCCGTGAAGGATGCTCTCCCGAGATGGCTTTTTGCTACCCTTAAGCGCATGGCCTTTGAAGTCACTGAGAACAAAATCTATCGGTGTACATGTCGCGAAAGAACAATTACTCGCCTTCACAACCATCGCCGTATCGCCGTACCGAGCGCTTAGATTCCCACCGTTTCCGGTCTGCAGCTGCCGCGTACTGCAACGCCTGGCCACGGCTTTCAGTTCATTTTGTATAGTCCGTATACGCATAATGATCCCCTATTGTTTATAATAAGTTCAGCATCTGCTGGGCGGCGAACCGGGAGAATTCCATCTCCATGAAATTGGCGTCGATGTATTTGATCGGTATATCCTTCTTGAGATGGTTCTCAAATGTATCGATAATAGCGTTGTCCACATCCTTGTCATAAAGGGCCTGGCCCTTCTGTGTGAAGGAACGGAACCCGTCTGTGGGCATGATCACCACCACTTTCCCCGGAGCCGCTTCATTGAGGCGGTCGATGATGATCCGGCTGATGTCTGTCACCTCTTTGACATTGAGCTTCACATGGGCCAGCGTGCTGTTGTGCCAATTGTATTTGCGGCGGTCAATATCGTCGAACATCGCGTTTTTCCACTGGCACATAAAGTCGATCCCCGCCGGGCAGACCACCATGGGTATCCCGTTTTTGACACCCGACAGCAGCCGGCCGTCCGCACCGTAACCAAATCCATACCCGAAGTACTCATAAACCACCTCATGGAGTGTCAGGTCCATGGCGGCAGTGATGATGCCTTCTTCGATCAGCTCCTCCATGACCTTGCCCCCGGCTCCTGTGGAATGAAAGCTGACCACCTCATGGCCCGCCTCTTCCAGGAGTTTGACGGCATTGACCACCCCGTCGTTAGTGGCCCCCATGAGAGTGGTACCGATCACCGTGCCCTTGCTCTTGGGGATCCTGCCGCCGGCGTGCTTGACCATCCCCGCCAGCGCCGCCACGGCGTTGTCGATCACCGTCCTGCTCACCACATTTATCCCCGCGAAGTCAGATATGGAGGGCATCACCGTAATGTCCTTGATACCCACCACCTTGTCAAATGTCCGCTGCCCCGTGGCCACTGTGGAGACCATCATCTTAGGAAACCCGATGGGCAGCCCCCGCATGGCGCTGGAGCCGATTGTGGTATTCTGCAATCCCCCGCAGGAGAAAATCCCGTCGATCTCCCCCTCGGCATAGAGATCACTGACGATCCCGGCAGCGCCGACGCACATCAGGTCCAGAAGTTCATGCTTGGGTCCGCCCTCCACCGACGCCCAGTCCTGCCCGCCCCGCTCGGCCACCCGCTCACGGGTGATATCCGCCGCACTCCGATACCCGGCACTGGTACTGGTATCGATCACGATGGGGCGGCATCCGTTATCGTTTATCTTTTTACAGATATATTCTGTTTCGGACTGCTTGGTGTCGCAGCATACCACGACGGCGATGGTCTTCATATGGTTCCTCCCTCTTTACGCTCCCAGGACAGGGGTCTCCTTAATTTTCTCCACCAGTCCCGCATCATGACAGCATAGGATAAATTGATCGTCTTTTGCCCGTTCTTTCTGCAGGACAATGCTTTCCCATGTCTCGATGATATTGTAGAACCTTCCCGGCGGTGTGATGTCGTAATGCATCTCTGGCACGGGATTCAGATTGTCCGGAACAAATACCGAATCTCCGGCGCAAATATAGCTGCCGTCTCTGGTATCCACCTCCACCGACATATGTCCGGGAGAATGCCCCGGCGTCTCAAATACCCTCACGCCGGGTATGATCTCCCGCTCCCCCGATACCGTCTTGATCACAAGTCCCTCAAAGGGCCGTACGATCCCCAGTGCCGGGTGCTCATAAGACTTGTAGTACAGCGGGATAGGATTATAGGCGAAGGCCAGTTCTTTCTCATGGGCGATCAGTTCCGCGCCGGCGAACTTGTCCATATAAAAGATATGATCCCAGTGCATATGGGTAAATACGACAATGTCGATGTCCTCGGGCTTGTACCCTATCTTCTGCAGCTGCTCATGGATCGCCATCCCTTCCGGCTGCCGGGAGGATGGATGGTGGTACTCGCTGGCCCGCTCACTCCAGGCCATCCCCGTATCCACCAGGACCAGCTTCTCCCCACCCTCGATGAGAAAGGTAAAGACCGGCATCTCGATCCTCGTATCCGGTATATGGCTTAAGTACTGAGTTACCGAATGATGGTACAGGTATTGCTTGGGAATCGTCGTGACGAATCCCGTATTGATCGGTCGTATCGTTAACATGCTGCTACTCCTTTTGCTGACCTATAGTAATGCGATCGTAATCTGCGGGAATATGACAAGCAGAATCAGGACCAGGAACATCGCGATCAAGAATGGCGCGGACCCCCGGAATATATCTTCTATCGTCATATTCTCATTGCCCAATATACCGTCCATAGATGACTTCACGGTATAGACCGATAAGCCGAAGGGCGGGGTCAAAAGCCCGGTCTCGATAGCCACGATGGCCACAATGCCAAACCACACCAGGTTCATGCCGAAGGATCGTACGATGGGCACCATCACCGGCATGGTCAGAAGCAGTATCGACGTGCTGTCCAATATGCACCCCAGTGCGATCAATATGATCATGAAGATGGCCACGATCCCGATCTCGGGCATATTCAGTGAATGAACGAAGTTCTCTATGTAGTTGATCGCCCCGCTTATTGCCAGCGCCCGTGAATACATCTGGGCCGAGATCAGCAGGAACAGCACACTACCCGTGGTTACACCTGTGGTCAATAGTACCTTCCATAGCCCCTTGAAAGTAAATTTCTTCTTGATAATCACCAGCAGCAGCGCTCCAAATGATCCGATGCCGCCGGCCTCGGTGGGGGTGAAGAAACCAAGCCAGATTCCGCCCAACGAAATGCAGATCAGGGCCACGATCGCCCAAGGCCTAAGTATAATCTTCAGGCTTTCCTTTAAGCTCTTTCTCTCTAAAAGAGCCTCTGCGTTTTGGTTAACGCTTTCGGGCTTAACCCGTATATACACCCTGATGGCGATCACAAATGCCGCAGTCATGATGATTCCGGGCAGTATTCCCGCGATGAACAGGCTCCCCACGGACTGTTCCGCCAGGGTGCCGTATACGATCATCAGGATACTGGGCGGTATGAGCATGCCCAGGATAGAGCTACCCGCCACGGTACCGACGGACAATTTCTTGTCGTATCCGAGACGGTTCATCTGAGGTACGGCGATCTTGGTGAACACCGCTGCGGAAGCGATGCTGACCCCTGTGATGGCGGCGAAGATCGCGTTGGCGATAATGGTGGCGATCCCCACGCCGCCCTTGATCCGCTTCAAGGCCTCGTTGGCGGCCGTATATAGTTCCTGGGACGCCCCGGACATATTGGCCAAAAGTCCCATCAATACAAACAAGGGAATCACACCGAACATGTACTCCCGTATGGCGCTGAAACTGGTGGCGCCAAGGATATTGATGGCAGTGTTAATATTGCCGGTGGCCAGGAAAATCCCCAATACGCTGGTGAGCATAAGGGATACCCCCAAATGCACCCCCAGCAGGATCAGTGCAATCAATGTAACTAGTGTAATAATGGCAATCGCGATCGCGCTCATAGCTCCACCGCCTCTTCTGTCTCGCCTTCATTCCGGTCCAGCTTAAAAACAATTCGCAGGATGGTGAGGATATATTCAAATATCATGAAGATCGAGCCCAAGATCAACAGAAATCGCACCGGAGAAGTCGGCACCCGCAGGGCTCCTTCCCCTTCGAATTCCCCGATCTCTATCGCCTGCATGAAATGATCCCAACTCGAGATGATTAGCAATATGAATAAACCGATACCGATGACTGAGACGGCCACATCAGTTATATCCCGGCCCTTCTGACCCAGCCGGTCATACAGGATTGTCGACCGGACATGCTGCTTTCTCAGCATCACATAGGGTATCTGCAAAAAAGTGATGGCAATGATGGAATTGCTCACGATTTCGGGCGTTCCCTGTAAAGGGCTATTGAGAAACACCCGTCCACCGACATCCACCACGATGACAGCCATCAGTACGAAGATCCACAGCGAACCTGTCCCGTTGAACACCGCCAATATTCTTTTGTGTATGGTATCCAGCTTTCTTAGAAATGCCATGATAGCCCCCCGCATTATGGTAAGAATCACACTAGCCATTTTGCAATGGCTAGTGTGTTGACTTGTATGGTTACAGTGACATTCTAGTTAAGTTCCCAGTCGCGTATCATCTCATACCCGTTTTCCTGCAGGAATCCATAGTAATCAGAGATGATGTCCTTGGCGGGATATCCGAGTTCGGTAAGTTCGTCACAAAGGTCTCCGACCACATTGGGCAGCATCGCGGCCCATTTGACCCGCTCTTCTTGGGGCAGGGTGTAGATGGTGGTGCCCTCCGCTTCCATACCGGCCTTGTCCTCTTCGTACCGCTGCAGGATGTATTCGGCTTCCTTTGTTTGGTACTCAACAGACACTTCCTCGATAACGGATTTGACTTCTTCCGGCAGACCCGCCAGGGTATCGTTATTCATAGATATGGCACCAAAGGACTGTACGCCGAAGTGGGCTTCCAATAGGTACGGAGCCTCCGTATGCACCTGTAATTTGTAACACGCGCCGGTGGGCTGTATTGTGGCGTCGTACACGCCGGTCTGTAAGCAGGTAAAGCATTCGTTTAGGTTTGTCTGCACAGGCACCGCTCCGGTATTTTCGATCCAACTTAAGTTAGCGCCTGCGGCCCCGACTTTGACACCCTCAAGATCCGTATATGATTTGACGTCAAAATTGGCGTACATATTGTAGGGGTCAGAGACACTGACAGCCAGGCAGGACTGGTTGTATTTATTAAAGTCTTCTTTGAACTCGGGGTATTTGTCATACATGTAGGCTGATGCCTCGGCAACCAGCAGCGGATCACCGGATTGGAAAGGCATCCGGTAGGTCATGCCCTGGAGCATCAGTTTAGACGGCTCAAAAACGTACACGATATACCCGATATCCAGGAGCCCAGTTTCGATGGCTTCCAGGACCTCGCCCAGCTTGGCAACGGAACCGCCCCAGGCAGTGACCCATTCGATCTCGTATCCTGTGCCTTCCAGCCGCGCGTCGATCTCAGGCATAAAGAAATCCTCAATAACCTTGATCCACTGTCCGCTCTCCGGGGTATGTCCCGCGCCGATCCGCAGGGTAATGGTCTCGACCTCCCCGCTGGGTGCCGCACTTTCATCACCAGCGGCCGGAGTTGCCTCTGGCTCGTTCGCCGGTTTAGTTCCGGCGCATCCGGCAAAGGCCACTGTGACCAGCGCCAAGCAGCACAGCAAAGCTACCATTTTTTTCATGGTTTTTTTCATTGTGTACCCTCCCTCTTTCGCATTATAATAGTAGTGACACTCAATATGTTATATCATATAACATATATCGTATCCGATATCAGTTATTATATCCACTTGTCTTACTACTGTCAACACCGGAAATGTTATTGATTTTAGCTCTTTCCATGATATAATATAGTATCTTATGTAAGAAAGAAGATATTTACTATGGCAATAAAAGATTTAGCAGGGGATGAAATTAGACTTAATCACCAGCCCCTTTCCGAAATAGTGTACGATAAAATACTGGATCTGATCTTTTCCGGAACCCTGAAAGTCGATGACAAGATCAATGTAGATGAACTATCACGAATCTTTAAGATCAGCAAGACCCCCATACGGGAGGCACTGAAGTCCCTGGAGAAAACCGGCCTGGTGGCGTCTACCCCCTATGCCGGTTCCTATGTGAAACGGCTATCGGTCGAAGAGATACAGGAACTGTATGAGATCCGCATCCTGCTGGAAACCTATGCGATCAAGAAGATCATCCAAAACGTTACTGATGAGGATATCGCTGATCTGGAACAGATTCAGTCCGATATTGAGAAGCGGTTAGAGTCGCCCCAGATCAAAATATACAAGCTCAATAGGAAGTTTCATGACAGGATCTACAGTATCTCTAAGATGCCCAAACTCTGCGAGATGATCGGCCAGCTGTGGGACAATCTGTGTTTTTTCCGACTGCTGCTGGCAGGTAATGAAGATTATCTGCAGACCATGGTAGCGGAGCACCACGAGTACATCAAAACGATTAAGGACAGAGACGAGGCCAAACTGACCTATCTCACCGTTTCCAATCTGCGCCGCCATGCGGAGCGCATACCGGACCTGGTAGAACAATATTACAATTCGTAAAAACGTAGAATGTTCTTTTAAACTTATACAAACGTTTACTCATTATATGTTTGCGCGTTTGATAACAATTTTTCAACAATAAAAAAACCCACATGTAACAAGCGTTAATGTGGGTTAATCTTTGGCGGAGAGAGAGGGATTCGAACCCTCGATAGGACGGTAGCCCTATACACGATTTCCAGTCGTGCGCCTTCGACCAGCTCAGCCATCTCTCCGTATACGATGCCCACCCCTTGTTCGCGGCGCGGGCACATATTATCCTACATGATGCGGCAGAGTGTGTCAATAGGAGATTGACGGACCCCCGAATACCTGAATCAGCCAGTAAATAAGCGCGATCAGCGCCGCGCCCCCCAGCACCAGGAACGTGATCTTCCAGGGGCTCACCGGCGCGCGGCCCTGGACCTCACCGGTCTGTCCGTTTATAAGGAACTGATAGGTCTTTTTATGAAACCGGTAGGCCGATATCCATACGGGCAGCAGGAGGTGTTTGTACCGAACATCCCGATACATGGTCTGGATATTCAGGTTGCGGACGGTGTCGGCGCGGATCTGGGCATGGATATCGCTATACAGATCCTGGCGGATGATGTCCTTTGCGTTGCTAAATCCCTGCTGAAGATCGATCGAGTATCGTTCCGCGCCGAATCCCGCCAGATACTCGGGCCGGTAGGGGATCAGTTCCCTTAAGTCAAAGGGCTCGATCTTGCGGATCAGGCGGCCCTCCATATGGGAAGCGGCGTTGATCAACAGATCGTCGTAGGCCTTGGCGTAGGTGCCCGAGACCCAGCGCCAGCGGACATGGCGGACCTGCTCGGTGACGGTCCGGGTTTTCCCATTTTGGGTAATGGTCCGGGTCCGAGTGGTGTAATAGTAGGTCCCCGCTTCGGCGGTGTAGGTGGAGTGGGTGGCGGCGTCGTATGTCCAGAATGGCACATAGACCCCTTTAAGTTTCTCGGGTCTGTATTCTTTTTTCAGAGCGCGGGGAGCCAGCCATTTGCGGCCTATCCACCGGGTGAAAAGATTCTCGGCCTTTGGGCGCGCCACCTTGAATGGTATCAGAGACTCGGGTCTGATCCCCGCCAGTTCCTCGATACGCACCACGTGGGCGGACTCGCAGAAAGAGCAGAACTGGGACACGCTGCTGGCCTCCAGCACGGTCTGGGCCCCGCAGCTTTCGCACTTGATCACCTGGGTATCCCGGCCCCAGTCCTGATCGGCCTGCCCGAGTCCAGCCTCCAGATCATACTCCTGTATCTCAGTACTGTCCTTATCGATATTGAGTGTCTTTTCACAATAGGCGCAATGCAGCATCCCGGCCTCGGGGTCGTAGGTCATCTGGCCCCCGCAGGACGGGCAGGGAAACTGGTCGCTTTGGCGCAGGGTCTCGGATTGGTTACTCATATTACTCCACCGGGGTGCCGCACTCGGGGCAAAATTTCGCGCCGGGCTTTAAGGCATTGCCGCATTTAGCGCATGCCAGGTCTTGTTTCTTCCCGCATTCCGGGCAGAATTTAGCGCTCTCCCCTATCTCGGCGCCGCAGTGAACGCATTTTTTCTTGGGCGGGGCCATTGATTGGCCGCAGGCGGGACAGAATTTCGCGCCGCCGGGGACCGATTCATGGCACTTGGGGCAGGTCACGGTGGGGATATTGGGCTCATTAAACGCCTCGCTCATCATCCTGCCCATGGCGGCCCCGGCCCCCAGGCCCACCCCGGCGCCGGCCATGCCGCCCCCTTCGTTCTGGGCGGCGTCCCGGATAGCTTCGGCGGTCTGGTACCGGGCGTATTGGCCCATGTCTCCCAGCACCCCCATGCTGGTGCGTTTGTCCAGGGTCTTTTCCACTTCCTCGGGAAGGGATATATTTTCCACATAAAATGTCATCAGCTTCAGCCCCAGAGATGTGAAGCGGGGCTGCAGTTTTTCGATGGCCTTGGCGCTCAGCTCGTCGTAGTTGGCGGCGAGATCGAGAACAGGGGTTTTATCCTCCCCCAGCATGTCGGTCAGGCCGGAAACCAGTGAACGGCGAAGGTGCCCGGTGATGCTCTCGGTATCGAATTCTCCCTGGGTGCCGAATATTTCCTTTAAGAAAACAGCGGGCTCGGTGACCTTAAATGAATAGATACCGAAAGCCCTTAGGCGCACCATGCCGAACTCGGCGTCCCGGGTCATGATGGGATTGACGGTGCCCCATTTCTGGTCGGTGAATTGCCGGGTGTTCACAAAATACACCTCGGCCTTGAAGGGGGACTCAAACCCGTACTTCCAGGACTTCAGCGTGGTCAGCACCGGCATGTTCTCGGTGGTGAGCTTGTAGCGGCCGGGGCCGTATACATCGGCGACCTGCCCTTCGTTAACAAAGACGGCAGCCTGGGACTCCCGGACGGTGAGCTGGGCCCCCATCTTGATCTCGTGGTCCTGATCGGGGAAGCGGTACACGATGCGCTGTCCGTCGCTATCGTCCAGCCATTCGATGACATCGATGAGTTCGCCCTTGATAAAATCCATGATACCCATATTGTATACCCCCTGTGTAAGTTCTAATTCATTGTACCAGATGCTCTTTACTTGGACAATAAATGTGAAAACAATTAACCGGCGGCCAGCATACAGGCCTCCTCCATCTGCTCCAGCAGTTCCTTTGTTTTTGACAATGCCAGATCAGGCAATGCGGCGGAAAGCTTCAGCACGAATACGGGCTTTCGCTGGCCGGTGTATTTGAGCTGGCGGTTTCGTTCCAGTACGGTATTCAACGCCCCGCCGGTAAACGTATCCCCCTTGGCGGGATACAGGTACACGAGATGCCCCTGATGGCGGATTTCGGTAAGCCCCAGCCGTCCCGCCAACGCTACCATATATGCGATGTCCATGAGATTGATGACGGCTTTCGGCGGGTCGCCGAACCGGTCGATCAGCTCCTCGGTGATCTCCAGTATATCGTCCTTGGTCTCGATATTGGATATCTTCTTGTACACCTCGATCTTCTGGCCCTCGTGTTCGATATAGGATTCGGGGATATGGGCATCCACGGCAAGGTCCATCTGGGTCTTCTGTTTCTCCTGGGGGACTTCCCCCCGCATGGCCTGGACGGTTTCCTGCAGGAGCCGCGTATACATCTCGTACCCCACGGCGCTCATATGACCATGCTGCTCGGCGCCGAGTATATTGCCCGCGCCGCGGATCTCCAGGTCCCGCATGGCGATCCGAAACCCCGAGCCGAATTCGGTGAAGTCCCGGATGGCTTGCAATCGTTTCTCCGCCGTCTCGGTCAGCACCTTGTCCCGCTGATAGGTGAAATACCCGTAGGCCAGACGGCTGGAGCGACCCACCCGGCCCCGTATCTGATAGAGCTGGGAGAGGCCGAAGTGATCGGCATTGTACACGATGAGGGTATTGACATTGGGGACATCGAGACCGTTCTCGATGATGAAGGAGCAGAGCAGCACATCGTATTTCTGCTCGTAGAAGTCCATCATGGTGCGCTCTAAAAGCCTGCCGCTCATCTGGCCGTGGGCGACCCCGATCCGCGCCTCAGGGACGAGATCCCTAAGCTTTACCACCATCCGATCCATGCTCTGGACGATATTGTACACAAAATACACCTGGCCGCCCCTGCCCATCTCCCGCAGAATCGCGTCGCGGATCAGAGAAGGATTGTACTCCACCACATAGGTCTGGACCGGATGCCGGTCCTCCGGGGGCGTCTCGATGATGGAGATATCCCGGATGCCGCTCAGTGACATGTGCAGTGTCCGGGGAATGGGGGTGGCCGTCAGGGTCAGCACGTCGATGGTGCTCTTGAGGCTCTTGATGATCTCCTTGTGGTTGACCCCGAAGCGCTGCTCCTCGTCCACGATCAAAAGCCCCAGGTCACGAAACCCCACGTCCTTTCCCAAAAGCCGGTGGGTGCCGATCACCACGTCCAGGTCCCCGGTGCGCAATTCCTTCAGTATCTGGCGCTGGTCCTGGGCGCTAGAAAACCGGCTCAGGGCCTTGACCGAGACCGGGAATGAATCGAACCGCTCGGCAAATGTCTGTAGATGCTGCTGAACCAATATGGTGGTGGGAGCGAGTACCGCCACCTGCTTGCCGTCCATCACGGCCTTGAAGGCGGCGCGGATGGCGACCTCGGTCTTACCGTATCCCACGTCGCCGCAGAGCAGGCGGTCCATGACCCGGCCACTCTCCATGTCCCGCTTGATGTCCTCGATGGCCCGCAATTGATCCGGGGTCTCCTCGTAGGGAAAGAGCGCCTCAAACTCCCGCTGCCAGGCGGTGTCCTCCGCGTAGGCGTGGCCGCGCAGGGCCTCCCGCTCTCCGTAGAGCTTGACGAGGTCCACGGCCAACTTCTGGACAGACTCCCGGGCGCGCTGTTTGGCCCGGTTCCACTCATTGCCCCCCAGGCGGGACAGGGCGGGCTTGCGCTCCCCAGGGCCGATATAGGGCTGAAGCAGATCCATCTGCCCGGTGGGGATAAACAATTTATCTGTCCCGGCGTATTTGATATGGAGGTAATCCCGCTTCTGTCCCGCCACCGAGAGGGTCTCCACCCCCACGTATTTGCCGATACCGTGGCTCTCATGGACCACGTAATCCCCGGGTCTTAAGTCGGTAAAGGACTCGATGGCCTTCCGTTTTTTGGTCCGGCTCTTCTTGGAGCGCACGTCGAATAGTTCCTGTTCTCCCACCGCCACCAATCCCGCCTCGGGGTACTCGAATCCCTTGGGCAGGGGCGCGCCGATGATCAATACCTGGCCTTTTTCCTGTGTCCCCTCCGCCGTATCCCGTATGGTGGCCGGCACCTTCAGTTCATCCAGGGCCGCGGCCAGCCGGTGGGCGCTCCCGTGCTTGCCGGTAAATAACAGCACTTGGTATTCTTTCTTCTTCCAGTAGGCGATATCATCTGCCAGCAGCTTGATGGAGCGGTGATAGTTGGCGATGGGCCGGGAGGTGACGCTCGCCACATGGTCGAGAGAAAACCCCTCGATCCCCCTTGTCAACGACTGCATGAGCACGCACCCGTGACCGGCGCACCCTGCCTGCAGCACACCGTAGGAGAGATGATTGTACGCCTGGTCGGGGAGCACCTCTCCCCGTCCCAAAAGCTCCTTGAAATACTCGGAAAACTCATACTCCCAGCTCTCCACCCGTTCGTCGATCCGGCGGGGCTCGTCATACAGTATGATTCCATCCTGCCCCAGGTAGGAGAGGATGGTATCCGGTTCGGCATAAAAGAACGGGAAATATGCCTCAAGCCCGGGTAGACTGCCACTGAGCCCCGCCCGGAGCCGCTCGGCCTTCTCCATCAGCCGGGACCTGGCGGCGGGGGCCGACAGCTTGGCGGCGAAGGTCTCAGCCGTCTCGAGAATACCGGTGATCCCTTTTTGCCGCTGTTTCTCTGTGAGTATCAGCTCCCCGGCGGGTGAGATCTCCGCCGTATCGACAGGCTCCAGAGAGCGCTGGGACAAAGGGTCAAAGAGGCGTATGGAGTCCACCTCGGTATCGAAGAACTCGACGCGGCAGGGCTGCTCGGCCGCCAGTGGATAGATGTCTAAAAGCCCGCCCCGGAGGCTGAACTGCCCGGGCCCCTCCACCATGGCCTCCCTGACATAGCCCATGGAGATGAGTTTGGTCATGAGATCCTGTATATCGTACTCGGCGCCCAGGGAGACGGAGAGTATGGACTTTCGGTAGGCATCAACCGGTGACAGGGGATAGAGGCAGCCCTCCACCGAAGCGATGACCACCAGGGGGCGGTCCCCCTGGTAAAAGGCCAGGGCGTCCAGCACCGAGAGGCGTTTGGCGGTGATCTCCGTGGAATGGGCTGTGTCCCCGTAAAACAGCATGGGCCGCTCGGGGAGCCGCATGACCCCTTCTCCCAATAGCGCCCCGATGGACTCTTCCAGCTCCGCCGCGCGGACATCGCTGTGGGTGACGACCAATAGGGGCCTGCCCGTATCCGAGGCCAGGCAGGCGGCCAGATGGGCCTTCTGCTCGTCGGTGAGCCCCTGCATGGCCGAGGTCTTTTGATCCACTGTCATCTGTTTTAATTTTTCGTAGGGTTCCCATGCCTGCATGGGGGTGAGCCAGACTAGATCGCGCATCGTGCCTCCCTGTTTTGAAAAATGGCAAAACCTAAAGACCTATTTTGTAAATAGGCCCCCCTGGTGTATATACAGGCCGCCGACACGGCCCTGGTTTGCTTTCCTTTATCTATATACTCTAATCCTCGTTAACATCACAGCATCCCGCAAATGGAACGACACAGAGGTCGTTCCCTGCGGTGTATAGGCCGCTCCTACGTATCTTCGGCTTTTATCTATTATGGTATGTCTTTTTTACCCGTATCATTCTCTTTGTCCGTCAGGGCTTTTCCGTTCACCCGGCTCATGGCCAGCTGTACCCCGTCGGACACGATGTATTCGATCCCCGCTACCGCCCGCTCACAGGCCTCCTTCACCAGGGGGATGTCCTCGTCCCTGAACCGGGACAGCACATAATCGGCCAGATCCTCCCGGCGGTCCTGGCCGATGCCGATTCGCACCCGGGGGAAATCATCGAAGCCCAATAGGTAGATGATGGACTTCATCCCGTTGTGGCTGCCGGCGCTGCCGGAGGGGCGGATGCGCACGGCCCCCGGCGGGAGATCCACGTCGTCGTAGACCACGATGATATGGTCAGGCTCGATATCGTAGTAGCGGGTGACGGAGAGCAGGCTCTCCCCGCTGAGATTCATAAATGTCTGGGGTTTTAAGAGTATGACCTTATGTTCCCCGATGCGCCCCTGGCCCATCAGGCCCTTGTGCTTGATCTTTTTGATGGGGATGCGGTATTTTTCGCTCAATAGATCGGCCACGTAAAAGCCGATGTTGTGCCGGGTGCCCGTGAACCGGTCCCCGGGATTGCCCAGTCCCGCGATGAGAAACAATTGGATTACCCCTATTCAAACAATGTGCTGACCGGCATATCCTCGTAGATGCGGTCGATGGCCTCCGCGAAAATGGGGGCGACGTTCAATATACGGATCTTGTCGATGGCCTTTTTATCCGGCAGGGGGATGGTATTGGTGATCACCAGCTCCTTGATGGGAGAGGCCTCGATCCGCTCGATGGCGGGCCCGGAGAGCACCGCGTGGGTGGCCGCCGCGTAGACCTCCTTGGCTCCGCCCCGCTCCACCAGGGCCTTGGCGCCGTTGGTCAGTGTCCCTGCCGTATCGATGACGTCATCGAGCATGATGACGGTCTTGCCCTTTACATCGCCGATGATATTCATGACCTCGGCCACATTGGCCTTGGGCCGCCGTTTGTCGATGATGGCCAAGGGGATGTCCATCCGGCTCGCGAAATCCCGCGCCCGGGTCACGCTGCCCAGATCGGGCGCCACCACCACCACATCGTCGTCCTCGGAAAAGCCCCGCTGCTTGAAGTGGCGGACCAAGATAGGCTGTCCCACCAGATGGTCCACGGGGATGGTGAAAAACCCCTGTATCTGTGTGGCGTGCAGGTCCATCGTGAGCACCCGGTCAGCCCCGGCAGTAGTGATGATATCGGCCACCAGCTTGGCGGTGATGGGGTCCCTGGCCTTGGCCTTTCTATCCTGCCGCGCGTATCCGAAATAAGGGACCACGGCGGTGATACGCCCGGCGCTTGCGCGCTTGAACGCGTCGATGATGATCAAAAGCTCCATCAGATTGTCATTGACGGGGGCGCAGGTGGACTGGACCACAAAAACGTCGCTGCCCCTGACCGTCTCATAGATATTGACTGCGATCTCGCCGTCGCTGAAACGGCCGATCTCCGCCTTGCCCAATGGGATGCCGACTGCCTCGGCGATGTCCTCGGCAAGCTTGCGGTTGGAGTTGCAGGCAAAAATCTTGATGCTGGAACCGTGGGTGATCATGTATTCTCTCCTTTGTTTTGCTTTCTTCGCGCCACCCATCCCTGTTTGTTGACCTGCCTGGCGCGGGCAATGGCCAAATCCCCCTCTTCCACCTCGTCGGTGATCGTCGATCCGGCGGCGATATAGGTATTGTCCGCCACCTTGACCGGCGCTACGAGGTTGACATTGCACCCCACGAAGGAATGACTGCCCACCTCGGTCAGATGTTTCTTTTCTCCGTCGTAATTCACAAACACCACGCCGCAGCCGATATTGGTATGCTCTCCGATGATCGCGTCCCCCACATAGGTGAGGTGGGATACCTTGGTCCCCTCCCCGATCTCGGCCTTCTTGGTCTCCACGAAATTGCCGATCCTGACATTGGCTCCGATGCGGCTTTTGGGCCGCAGGTGGGCGGCGGGTCCGATGGCGGCGCCTTCTCCCACACGGCTGTCTTCGATCACCGAGGACTGGACGCTCACGCGGTCGCCGATGGCGGAGTCCACGATCCGGTTCCCCGGATACAGCACGCAGCTGGCCCCGATGGTGGTCGCTCCCTCCAGGTAATTGCCGGGATAGACGACGGTATCCTGCCCGATACCGACCCCAGCGTCGATATAGGTACTCTCCGGGTCGATGATGGTGACGCCCTCCCGCATATGGGATTCGTTGATCCGGCGGCGCATGATCCGTGCCGCCGCAGATAGCTGCACCCTGTCGTTGACCCCCATGATCTCCTCGGGATCACTGAGGCACAGGGTCTCGATGAGACCTCCCCCGCCCTTGATGATGGCGAGGGTGTCGGTGAGGTAGTATTCCCCTTGGGCGTTATCGTTGGTGATCTGATCAAGCGCCTCCAGCAATCGGGGCGCGGAAAAGCAATAGATAGACGCGTTGATCTCTTTGATGGTCTTCTGGTCCGGACTGGCGTCTTTGTCCTCCACGATGGATTGAAAGGCCCCGGTTTCATCCCTTACGATACGGCCGTATCCCGTGGGATCGTCAAACGCGGCGGTCAGCGCCACGGCGTCGGCGCCGGTGTCCCGGGCCTTCTGATACAGGGCCCGGAGGGTCTCACCCCGCAGAAGGGGCGTATCCCCCGCCAGGACATAGACATGGCCCGGATAGTCCGATAAAACCTCCCGGGCCGTCATCACGGCGTGGCCGGTGCCGAGCTGCTCCGTCTGTTCCAGAAACAGCGCCCTGTCACCCAGATGCGCTCTGACCTCATCCGCCCCGCGGCCTATAACCACATAGGGTGTGCCGCTCCCCGCGTCCGCGGCTGTGCGGACCGCCCAGTCGATCATGGGCGCGCCGCATAGGGGGTGCAGCACCTTGGGCAGGGCGGAACGCATCCGCTTGCCCAGTCCCGCCGCCAATATGACTGCCTTTACCTGGCGCATTGTATATTATCACTCCTGAACGTTTAGTCCCCATTAGGCTGTCTCTTAGTGCCCGGTACCATTATACATGATTTCAACCCGGACAGGAAAATAAACGCGCGAGGAACATAAAAACCCCCGCTCGTTTATCCATCCATTACTATACAACAAAAAGCCATAAGGGAAAACCCTTATGGCTCATCCGTCGACAACTTCTTCCAATGACTCGTACTGCTCCAATATCCGCTTCTGTAGCATGTCTCTCATCTCAGGTTTGATCGGATGAGCAATGTCCCGAAACTCCCCTGAAGGTGTCTTACGGCTCGGCATGGCGATAAAAAGCCCGCTCTGTCCTTCGATGATCTTGATATCATGCACGACGAATAGATCGTCGAAGGTGACCGACGCCACTGCCTTCATCTTGCCTTCGCTGCTAATCCTGCGTACCCGGACATCCGTTAGTTCCACCCCAGTTCACCACCTTCCGTACACTGAGAACGTCTTCACTTAATTCGTCACAAAAATGAGTTTCCCTTCCCATTTATACACATTTTTTCAAGTTTACCTACTTCTTTATACCGGTTCGGCCCAGTTCCACCTGTCCGGCGGCTTCATCCACCCCGTAGAGGGTGAATAGGGAGGTGTACTCCTGCACCTTTTTCTCCCGGGGCTGATCGGTGGCGATCAACACCCCCACCCCGACCAATGACGCGCCGAATTCCGCCATGAGCTGGCGTACGCCGTTGGCGGTGCCGCCGCCCTTCATGAAATCATCCACCATCAGCGCCCGTTTCCCGGGGGGCATGGCCCGCTTGGGCAGCGACATGGCCTGCATGCTCCTGGAGGAGGCAGATACGTAATTGATCGTAACCACCGAGCCCTCCATGGATTTGATGTCCCGCCGGGCGATCACCAGGGGGCGGTCCAATGCCCGCGCCGTCATCATGGCCACCGGGATCCCCTTGGTCTCCACCGTCACCACGAAATCAGGCTCTTTTTCCAAGAAGCGTCCCGCCAGTATATCGCCGATCCGGCCCACCGCGTCGGGACGGCAGAGGATATCTGTCATGTACAGGAACCCTCCCGGCAAGATCCGGGACGGGTCCAGCAGCGTCTCCCCCAGGGAGTCCAAAAAAGTGTCCACAGGCTCTCCCGCGGAGGCGGGAACATATTTGACGCCTCCGGCGGCGCCGACGACGGTGGTAAGCGTCCCCAGGCCGAATCCGGTAAGCGCTCCCCGCAGCAGGGATATATCCTCACTTACGCTGGACTTGGCCGCGCCGAAGCGATCGGTGAATTCGTTCAGTGAAAAGTAGTGCCCCGGCCGTGACGCGAATGCCTGCATCATGGCCGCGATCCGCTCGTTGCGCTTAATCTTGTCCATCTCTATCCTCCATGTGGTATGGCTTGCGAAGCAAAACCCATGTCAATCCCATTCGTTGGCTTGCCAAGCAAGGCGTACCCGCAAACACTACATACCCGTCCTATGTAACCGCCGGGCGATTCGCCCCCGCGGCGGTTACCGGAAAAACCCCTCATCCACTGTCCGGTATTCGGGTATAGTATATCATATAGGAAGAAAAAACCGAATGATCAAGGCAATAATTTTTAGAACATTCATGCTTCGTTGCGCCCGCTTCCGATTGGCCCTATAATAAGGTTTTGACGGAGGATACGATGCGAAAGGTTTTGGGCTGCCTGCGAAAGGCAGTGGAGAAATTCGACATGATTCAGGAGGACGACCGGGTGGCCGTGGGGGTGTCCGGGGGGAAGGACAGCCTTATGCTGCTCCACGCCCTGCACCTGTACAGGCATTTTTCCCCGGTCAAATACGAACTATGCGCCCTGACACTGGACATGGGATTCGAGGGATTTGACACGGGGCCCCTATCCGCTTACTGCGAGAGCATCGGGGTGGCCCACCATATCATCAAGACCGAGATCGGGTCCATTATATTTGATGTGCGCAAGGAAAAGAACCCCTGCTCCCTCTGCGCCCGGATGCGCCGGGGGGCCCTCCACGACTGGATGGTGGAAAACGGCTACAACAAGCTGGCCTTGGGGCACCACGCCGACGACGCCATCGAGACGCTTTTGATGAGCCTGCTCTACGAGGGACGGCTGCATACCTTCCAGCCGGTGACCTATCTCTCCCGCAAGAATATCACGGCCATCCGGCCGCTCTTGTACGCCACCGAAAAAGACATCATCGGGGCTGTAAAGCGGGCGGACCTGCCCGTACAGAAGAGTCCCTGTCCGGCAGACAAAGAGTCGGCCCGCCAGGAGGCCAAGCAGATGCTGAAAGAGCTTTACAAGACCCACCCCCAGGCCCGGGAACGGATCATGCACGCATTGGAGAATAAAGAGCAGACAAGGTTGTGGTTCTAGCCGCCGTTTGGAGGCTCATTCTTGTCCCCTTGTATTGGTATTGCAAACATCATGATTTGGCCTCAGGTAGTAAATTGTGGTAACATAATAATAGGAATACATGATACAAGGGGTTTTTACATTGAAAGTACGTTTGGAAAAAAAGGAAATGGCAAAGCGGATCGTCGGATGGACGGCGGTGACAGTCACCGTCCTATTCGCGTCCCTATGGACATACCAAAGCATCATCAGATACTATCAGCCGACAGTCGATCTGTTCGCGTTCTTTGTGCAGTACCTGTCCCTCACCATCGCCCTGGTGGCATCGGCCCTCGTATCCATGAAATGGCCGAAGGCCGGATTGGGGCTGCACGTTGCCGTCGCGGCACTCTTCGCGTGGCTCTTCAGCCTGGATGCCTTTGACATGGCCGGACCCTTGATCGCCATCCCGTTGTTTGTCCTGGGCATTCTCTACTTTTTCGGCCGGCCCGAGCCCCGCAAATGGGCCTGCCGGATTACCTGGGGGCTGCCACTGGTGGTCATCCTGGGGCTGACCGTCGTGAAGCTGTTTTAGACACGCACTACCAGGGACCCGTCTCTCCCCCGTAACACCTGCGATCACGCTCCCTCGTCAGGGGCAGGGAAACACTAGGGGGGAGTACTATGCCAAACCTTCTCCCGCATTTCCCGCCGCCCAATAATAAATCTAGAATGCCGCAAGGCAAGGCAGCGAGCGGAGGGAGGAGAACCTCAATACGTGACCGACTCCCGACGCGAAGATAACCAAGCAAAAAAATCGCCCTTTTGAGGCGATTTTTGTTTGCAGGGAATATTGGCAGCCCTATACTAGCCTCTTCTTTTATAATCGAAAACCGCTTCCCCGGCGTAGACGTCGATATCCTCCAGCGCCATGCCGGTCCCCTTGACCACGCAGGTCACGGGATCCTCGGCCACGATGACCTTGATCTTGCACCGCTCCTCGATACGCTTGTCCAACCCCGAGAGAAGGGCGCCCCCCCCTGTCATCACGATGCCGTTCTCGCTGATATCGCTGGCGAGCTCCGGCGGCGTGCGCTCCAGGACCGAGTGGATGGTCTCCATGATATCCTGGACCGGCTCCTCGAGAGCCTCGACCATTTCCTCCGATGTGACCATGACGGTCTTGGGCAGTCCCGAGATCAGGTTGCGGCCGGTGACCTTCATGGAAACGCTCTTCTTGCGGGGATAGGCCGAGCCGATATTGACCTTCATGGTCTCGGCGGTGCGCTCCCCGATGAGCAAATTGTATTTTTTTCGCATATAGCGGACGATGGCTTCGTCGAATTTGTCCCCGGCTACCTTGATGGAGTCGGATACCACATCGCCGCCCAGAGAAATAACCGCGATGTCGGTGGTACCACCGCCGATGTCCACGACCATATTCCCGCAGGGCTGGCTGATGTCCACCCCGGCGCCGATACTGGCGGCAACGGGTTCTTGAATGAGGTACGTGCGGCGCGCGCCGGCCTCATAGGCCGCGTCTAGAACCGCCCGCTTCTCCACCTCGGTGACACCGCTGGGCACACAGATAATGATCCGGGGTTTGAAAAAGAATCCGCGCCCGGAAATCTTTTTGAGAAAATCCCGTAGCATGCGCTCGGTGATCTCGTAATCCGAGATGACGCCGTCGCGCAACGGACGAATCGCGACGATATTGCCGGGTGTACGCCCGAGCATCCGCCGCGCCTCGTCGCCTATGGCGAGTATCCTGCCCGTGTTTTGATCCACGGCAACGACAGAGGGCTCGTGGAGCACGATGCCTTTGCCCTTCATGTAGATCAGAACACTGGCTGTTCCTAAGTCAATTCCTATGTCCCGGACCCCAAACAATGCTATCGACCCTCTCTATGCGTTAGGATGCCCTATCATTGTACCGCAAAACTCGCATAAATTCCAATATTCTTTTCAGGGTCTAGTATATTCCGTTTTGGTCCGGGAATTTTTGCATATTATTCGTCAGTTCCGGTCTTGGTCTTGTACTTGCGCTGGGTGGCCAATCCCCCCCGTATATGCCTTTCGGCCTTGTTCTGCTCCAGGACGTGGCGCACTTTGTCCCATACGATGGGGTTGATAATCGGGAGCCTCTCCGATACATCCTTGTGTACCGTACTCTTACTCACCTTGAACACCTTGGCGGCGTCCCTCACAGTCGATCCGGTCTCGATGATATAGTCGGCGATCTCCAGTACTCTCTCCTCAATATAATCCTTCACTGCCAGCCCCCCTTGTATAGCCTGACGTACGTATCGTCATTACAACCATATGCGGCGCGCGTCTTCGATAGAAGTCATAGGCGCTGTTCATGGCACGCTAATATAGGAGAGTGGGTCCGCGCTCTGGCCGTCCGCCCAAACGGCGAAGTGCAGGTGGACGCCGCAGGCCTGTTCGCTGCGGGCGGTATCCCCCGCGGTACCGATCTGCTGGCCGGCAAGGACCAGATCCCCTGCGGTCACGAGGAGATCCGCGGTGAGGCTCGCGTAGCAGGTCTGAAGTCCCCCGTCGTGGTCGATAACGATCATATGGCCCAGCATATCGTCTTCGGTCACCAGGCTGACGGTACCGTCCGCGGCGGCGCATACCGCCGTATCCCGCTCGGGCTTGATATCGATGGCGGGATGTACGCGCCAGGCCCCCAGGGTCTCCCAGTAAACCAGCTGGTCGGCGGCGTAACGGGTGACGATGATCCCCGGCAGGGGGTTTTGCCATCCGTGACTCTGGGCCGCGGTCTGTACGGCGGGATCCGCCGGCGCTTCCTCAGGCGCATCCCCAGTCGCTTCCACGGTCTCTTCCGCGGTCGTCATACCGCTGGAGGGCGACTGCTCTACCGGATCCTCGGTATCCGGGTCATCCGGCTCTTTTGTGTCTTCCGGGGCCTCCTCAGAGGCTGTATCCGGTTCTTCGTCCGGCTCGGTATCCTGGGTTCCCCGTCTCCCGGGGATCGCCTGCAGGGTGTACGAACGACGCTCGAGCTCAGGCTCTGGGAACGGGGTAGCTGCCATCCGCTCCTCTCCGGGGGGCGCCTGGGGGGCGGGCTGCTGCCGGGAGCGGCTTGTCCACGCCACGGCTCCCATGATGAGGATGCAGACCGCCAATAGGATATAGAAGGCGTTTCGCTCCCATATGCCTTTGATATTGATTTTCTTGATCCGTTCTCTGAATCCCATATTGGATGATTCCTCCCCTCTGGTAACCAAACGGCAAACGAATGGTCACTCCTATTTCCATTTTCCCCAACCTTTTCGGGATTCATACGGGGGGAGGGGGATTGTGTCGTCGGCCTAGAGTATAACCGCTTGGGATCGAATTTGAACGATGTTCGTTTAGCAAATATTTACATTACGCGCCCAGTATTGCCGTCATGTATGCAGTATAGTCCCATCATAAACGCACCTAAGAAAAAGAGAAACACAGAAGATAGAGAGAATATGCGGTTATAGACGGGCTGCTACCGGCGGGAGGCGGCGGAGTCATCCGCCGCCTGTATCGCCAGCATTACTCATACATCCGGTAGAGCGTCGTGCCGAGATAGTAGTGGGCCAGTATCTCCGCCACACCGGCCCCTTTCTCTGCCATGGCATGGGCCCCCACCTGGCTCATCCCCACCCCGTGGCCGTAGCCCAGTGTGTGGATATTGACGCTGCCGCCCTGGTAGGAAAGGTCGAAGTCGGTGGAATTGAGCCCAAAGGCCTGGCGGAACGCGGAGCCGCTGATGGTGGTACCGCCCACCCGGACCTCCGCCACCCGGCCGCTTTGGGTATACGAGAGTATCTCGATCTGGTTTTCCAGGTTATTCTTTTTGAGCTTGGCGGCGGGATAGAGATCATTGAGCTTAGCGGCCACCTCGGCCCGGGTGAATGTGACGGTCTCATCGTACTTCGGCGCGCTCTCCTCACCGGGGCTGTCCACCACCCCGTAATAGGGCAGGGCCTGGGCGAATACCGCCGCGCTGTCCTCGGTCTTGCCGTTGCTGGTGGCGTAATAGAACACTTGAATGGGCTCGTCTTGGTAGGTGAGGATCATCCCCCTGGTGGCGTTGACCGCCTCGGTGATCTTCTGCTTCCATTTCTCATATCCGTTGCCCCACTTCTCATGCATGCCGCTGTCGTCCACCCAGGCCTGGCAGTGGGTGAATTCGGTGCAGATATCAGCCCCGGGATGATTGACGCATCCCTTGCCGCCCCGGCCCCGCCACTTGTACGCCGCCAGGGTCCGGGCGGCGACGGCCTGGGCCTTCAGGGCCTCCATATCGTAGGAGGCGGGCATCTCGGCGGCCACGGCCCCCACCACGTATGCCTCCAGTCTCATGGGGACGATCTGCCCCAGTGCCGCGTCGTAGACCTGAATGGTGGGCTCCTCTGTGGACGTCTCCACGGTAATGCCCTGATTGGGGTCTGTCTGGACCCTGTCCCGGGCGGGAGGCTTGGGCCCCGACAAAAGTGCGATCACCGCCGGTATGATCAGCACCACGGCGATCAATACCAGGGCCGTGCCCGCGGCCAGGGATGAAAACGGGTTTTTCAATCTCATCGTCGTCTCCTATGGTGTATTCATCCCATTGTATGAGGCGCGGACAGGTCAGTATTCCACCGTGAGGACAGGGGTGCCGAGCCAGAGGGTACTGCCGCCGTGGGGATTGGGGCAAAGGGAGGCGGTGATGTTCATCCTGTCCGCTCCGGTCCCCGCGATTCCGGATAGACGGGGGGAATACCCGCTGGCGCTGGCGATCCCCCCGTCGGACATGGAGGCTACGATACGGGCGCCGAGGTCATCGAGAATGGATTGAATCATGTCTTTTTTTTCGGCGGCAGGATACGTCATAGCGGTATTCCAAGAGACGTTCAATGAGAGCTGAACGGTATTTAGCGAAAGGGGTAAAGCGGATACTATGGCGAGCGCGTCTCCATATATGGAATCCCCATCGGTGGAGCAGACGATATGCAGCCACCGGCTGTCATGAAAGCGGTCGGCGACGATCGCGGTATCGGCTTTAGCGGGCAGAGAATTCATGATAGACGCCAGCGCCTGTTCGTCCACTCCGCCCATGGGCAGGCGGGCCTCGATGAGGGTATCCCCCGCGTCCATACCGAGCGGGGCCACGCCGTCCGCCAGGGTCCGGTAATCGGCCGCGAGATCAGCCGCCCGCGTGATCGCGGTATCGAAAGAGGCGGCATGCCCGTGTATGGTGACGCCCAATAGCAGGATGGTGATAATGACATATACTATCCACTGTTTTTTCATATACATACTCCCCGTGTAGTAGGAGTATGGCCGGTTTCCTGCGTTTACAAACATGGATAGCGGGCTGTACAATAAGGTGACGGGAGGGATGTCTATGAGCAAGAAATTGCTTTGTTCCCACAGCGTGTTTCCGACGCCGGATATAGAGGGGACGGCAAAGCACTACGAAATGGTCATGGGTTTTCGGGCGGTCAAATACCTGGACGCCAAAGAGCCCCATATCTGCCTGTACCGGGATGATACCGAGATCATACTGACCAAGACGGATCATCGGGTGATCCCCAACCGGGAGCTCTATGGGTACGGGTACGACGCGTATTTCATCACCGGGGATCAGGCGGCCCTGCAGGAAGAATACAAAGAAGCGGGGGCGAAGATCGTCCGGCCGCTCTCAAAGACCGACTACCACAACCAGGAGTTCGTGGTGGAGGATGCGGACGGGCGGTGGATCGGGTTCGGGATGAAGGAAGGGGAACGGGATTAACTCTTCTTTACAGAAAAGAAGCAAAAGATAAGGCAATGCGTACGCATTGCCTTTTTGTTGTGTTATCGGTAATGACTGGTTTCCGGCGTTATAGGAGCGGGAGAGCGAAGCTTGCTCCTATCTCGCTATAATGACTCCGCGGCCTTTTTCAGATACTCAGCCGCCTTTTCATCTAAGTCCCGCGCCTTCTTGATCTGGGCGACGCATCTCTCCCGAACGTCCCGGCGGGCGATGTTGCGGGCCTGCTTCTCCCCCATCCCCATACCGCCCAATAGGGCCCACATCTCCCAGGCGCAGTCATGGGCCTTCTTGAAAAGCACGGAGGCCTCCCGGAGCGGCACGGCGGCCACGGGGAACTGCTCCGCCATGTCTTCGGTCCACGTATGGGCGTAGTAGCGGCCCTCCCCGATCATGGTCAGCGCGTCTGTCATGCACATGAGCCGCTCGAAGAGCATGGGCAGGGGGGCGTTTTCGGGGAATTCACTGTCATCAGAAAGCTTGCCCGCCCAGGCGTCGAAGGCGGCGGCGCCTCCCGCAAAATCACGGACCCGCCGGGGCGCCATGAGGTCAGCGACGTAATTAAGCGTGTCCTTCGCAAGCGCCCTCCTGTCCGGGGATTTTTCCCCTTCGCCGATGGCTAATAGCGCGATGGTGTCCGGGTGCTCATACCATCCCCTGCGGATGAAATAACCTTCTTCGGACTTGTCGATGCATCCCTGGTACTCGGGCATATCCTGAAAGAAATTCCAGCCCAGTATTTCTTCTCCGTCTTCCCTATACCCGGTGATGACGCACGCCTCGGGGGGACCAAATAATCCGAATCCGATCAAAGGCCGCCCGGCGTCGATCTCGCGCCGGATGAGCGTGATAAAGTCGTCTTTACCGCCCCGTCGCACATCGGACGCCCCGCCGCACTGCGCAAAGATGCCATGGTCGTCAGTTTCCCGGCAGAGCAGGTCCATGGAGCGCCCGGCAGCGGCAAGCGCCCTGCGCAGGGGTTCTGAAGGGTCCTTCGTCATGAGCATGATGTCCACATTGCCTCCGTCCCACATCATGGTATTCCACATGAGACGGAATGCCGCCCCCGATGTAGAGAGCAGGTGGGCGTAGGGGATATCCCGCCCCATATAGGATAGGCAGGAGCCCAGGCATGCCGGGTAGGGGGTGCACTCGGGGGGATCTGCAAAATAACTTACCTTGGGGACACCGTGCAGGACGGCGGTTCCGTCCCCTGTCTCGATCTGTTTACACATCTTCTTTTCCTCCTCGCGGGGAAGCATGGGACCATAGAGGCCGGGAATGACGAGGCCCGTGTCCACCAAAACGCTTTCCCGGCGAAACTCCCTGGGAGAGCGGCCGAAGGCCCTGCCGAAAGAGCGGGTGAACGCCTCGTGGCCGGAAAAACCGTAGCGCAGCGCGATATCCAGGATGGGCTCGGAGGTCTCTGTGAGCCGCTTGGCGGCGTGAGTAAGCCGCCTGCTCCTCACATAGGAGGCCAGCGGCATCCCCATGGCGGCCCGAAACACGCTGTGAAAATGGGACAGGGAGAATCCCGCCGCCCGCGCGACATCCCCGCTGGCGACCTCGTCTTCCAGATGGCTCTCGATATAGTCCAATGCGGCCCTGACGTATAGAAAATAATCCATATTTCCTCCGGAGGATGGCTCTATCATACCACGATGAAGGATAGGATACTTAGCAGAATTGATGATAAAAAAGGGGGGAGGACTGCCCCCCTGCTATGACTCATCCTTCACTTCGTAATCAAATACCTCGCCGATCTGGACGCCGAAGGCGTCGGCGATGCGAAAGGCCAAATCCAGGGAGGGAGAATATTTCCCCGCCTCGATGGCGATGATGGTCTGTCGTGACGCCCCGATCTTCTCCGCCAGCTGCTGCTGCGTCATCTCCCCGGCGAAGAACCGGTGCTCCCGGATCTTATTGGTGATCTCGATCTTCTTAGCCATGCCGTATCCCGCTCCTGTAGTAATGCAGCTGGGCGAATCCCTCCACCAAAGAGCCCAGGCTGAAGGTGATAAACAAAATATTGAGCATCAGCGCCGGGGACCATCCAATCACCAGGGATACAAGACCCGCCAGAAAACCCGTGCCCGCTATGGCGAAGCTGACCCGCATGGATTTGAGCTCGATCAATTTATCCATCTCGTCCTCCACCATCTGGGCCTTGATGGTCCGCTCCACTTGCTTGCCATCATACTCTCCCGTTTCCACGCTCTCCCTGACCGCATAGGATATGGAGAAAACAATGTGAAAAAGAATCTGAATCACGATGGTGGCGGCGACGCCGATACCGATAAAGATCAGCATGGCGGTGGCCCAGAACGTAAGATCGTCCGGCGCCGCCGCGCCTGCACGGTATTTGCCGACAGCGTAGACGGCGTACGCTATGAGAACCAGTATCCCGGATATCATCGAGGCTATTGTTTTCTTTTCATGATAGGACATGAACAAGCACTCCTTTGTTTGTTTCAGTAAACATATTGTACAATTGTTTTTACCTAATGTCAAATATTTTTTACATAAGGTCTAAAATAACAAACATGTCCAATAAAAGAAAAACCACCTTTCGGTGGTTTTCAATACAGGGATCCGCATTCATCGTTCCCTGATTATTTCGATAACATCCTGAAGTTCCCGCTTCGATAGGATCCTCGGCACCGGATACAGGGGATTTGCTTCGTGGTATGCCCGCTCCGCCATGACGGAAATGTCTTCTTCTTTGATTCCTTTGATTTTCCCGGGGATGTCCATCCGTTCATTCATATCCTCTATGGCATGGATAAACGCCCGCGCCTTTTTCTCCCCGGTATCGCCGGGATTTGTGAGTCCGACCAACTCGGCCAATTCGGCCAATGGCTTGTAAACCGCTTTCCCATAGTACCTGAGCATATGGGGAAGGATCACCGCGTTGGCCAGCCCGTGGGGAACGCCGTACAGCCCGCCCAGGGTATGGGCGATGGCGTGGACATTGCCCACATAGGCCCGTGTGAAGGCGATCCCCGCCAGATAGGAAGCCCTCTGCATATTTTCCCTGGCGGTCATATTCTGTCCGTTGGTATACGCTTCGTATAGATTTTCAAAGATGAGCGCGGTGGCCTCCCGGGCCGCCCGTTTTGTTTCCCCCGTGTTGCCCTTTCCGATATAGGCCTCCACCGCGTGGGTCAGGGCGTCCAGCCCCGTGGTGGCGGTCAGACGGGGCGGGAGATTGACGGTCAGCACGGGGTCAAGCACGGCGTAATGGGGGATCAGGGACATGTCGTTGATGGCGTATTTCTCGTGGGTCGTACTGTCGGTGATCACGGCGGCCAGGGTGGTCTCGCTCCCCGTCCCAGCCGTGGTGGGGATGGCGAACAGCGTCGGGATCCGCTTTCTGACCTTCAGAAGTCCCCGCATCTGAGAGATGGTCTTATTGGGCCGGGCGATCCGCGCCCCGACTCCCTTGGCGCAGTCCATGGGGGAGCCGCCTCCAAAGGCGATGATGGCCTCGCATCCATTCTCCCGATACACCCCCGCCGCTTCTTCGATATTGCCGATGGTGGGGTTCGGGACCGTCTTGTCATACCCCGCGTACCGTATGCCCGCGTCATCCAGTCCCGCAAGCAGGCCGTCCATGAGGCCGAGGGACGCGATACCCGCATCGGTGACGATCAGCACGCTGGAAATGCCTTTTTCTTTGATCAAGCCGGGGAGCCGCAGAAGGCTGTTTTCCCCCGAGAGAAGCTCCGGCTTGCGCCAGGGCAGAATAAATGACGCCAGCCATAGAATACCTTGATAGATCCTGCAGTATAGCCTGTACATAACGATCCCCTCCACCCTCGTGTTTATCTAATGTCATTATAATCTCACTTATAGGGAATTACAAAATTTACTTGTTTGCTTTGGCATAGGAAAGAAAAAACCACCGATCGGTGGTTTTTGTATCATAGAATACCTTAGGGTGTCGAGAAAGGTTTGGATGCAAGGCACGGGGAGGATTGAACCGGAAGCGTAGTATATGCTACGCTGAGGATTCACCCGGACCCGTAACGCAGCAGACGGGCCTTTATCGGCAGCCTACACTTCCCTCATGGCGAGCATGTCCTTGACCTTCATCAAACGAGTGCGACTACTTCTGTCGTTCTCATCCAGCTTCATGGTGATATAGCCAATGGTCTCCTCCAGCTGGGGAATCATCACGTATTCCAGGGCGTTCACCCGGCGGCGGGTCTTCTCGATCTCGTCGGCCAGCATCTGGGCGGCCTTCTCCACCTCGGCCAACTCCAACAGCCGGGGCAGTACCTTGCCAAGCGTGATGATCGCGTCGTCCAACTCGGCACTGGTGGCGGCAAAGCCATAGGGGTAGTCCGATGACGTCTCGTTCTTCACATCGAAATCAATGACGGGGACGTCCACGCTCATCACATTGCGCTTGCGTAAGGATAACTCAACCCGGCGGGTGGGGACCATGATGGCCTGCTCCAAGGCTTTGGTGGACATCACCGCCCGGGCGAGGACAAAATCCCCCAGGGCCTGGGTCAGTTCTTCCTCCACCTGCTCGCGGAGGTCTTTATTGCGGCGGATCAGGTCGATAAACCGCCGCATCATCTCGTCCCGCTTGTCCTTCAGAAGCTTGTGGCCGCGAACAGCCACGGCGTGGCGTTTTTTAAGCCGACTGAGCTCCATCCGGGTGGGGTTGACGTTTAAACGAGCCATCAGTCTTCCTCTTCCGTCTCTTCGGGCTTGTAGAATTCATCCAGGTACTCGTCCCGGATACGTTTGAGCTCTCCCCGGGGGAGGATGCCCAGCAGTTTCCAGCCGATGGCCAGCGTATCCTCGATGGCGCGGTTGGTATCGTACCCCTGGGAGACGTACACCTGCTCGAACCGGTCGGCGAATTTGGCGTAGAGCTTATCCACGTCGCTCAATGCCGCTTCACCGAGGATAACGGCCAATTCCTTGGCCTCCTTGCCCCGGGCGTAGGCGGCGAACAACTGGTTCATGGTGTCGGCGTGGTCCTTGCGTGTCTTGTCCGGACCGATCCCCTTGTCCTTCAGCCGTGACAGTGAGGGCAGAACGTCCACGGGGGGCGTGACGCCCTTTCTATACAGCTCCCGGCTCAGTATGATCTGGCCCTCGGTGATGTATCCGGTGAGGTCCGGGATGGGATGGGTCTTGTCGTCCTCGGGCATGGAGAGGATGGGGATCTGGGTGATGGAGCCTTCCTTCCCCCGGACGCGTCCCGCCCGCTCGTAGAGGCTCGCGAGGTCGGTATACATATATCCCGGATAGCCCCGGCGGCCCGGCACTTCCTTGCGGGCGGCGGAGACTTCACGCAGCGCTTCCGCGTAATAGGTGATGTCGGTGAGTATGACCAGTACGTGCATCCCCAGCTCGTAGGCGAGGTATTCCGCGCAGGTCAGGGCCATACGGGGGGTGGCGATACGCTCGATGGCGGGGTCGTTGGCGAGATTCATAAACAGCACCGCCCGGTCGATGGCCCCTGTACGCCTGAAATCAGATATAAAGAAGTCGGCTTCCTCAAAGGTGATACCCATGGCGCCGAAGACCACGGCGAACTGGGTGTCGGTCCCCAAGACCTTCGCCTGGCGGGCGATCTGGGCGGCGAGTTCCGCGTGGGGCAGACCCGAGCCGGAGAACACCGGCAGCTTCTGTCCCCGGACCAGTGTATTCAGTCCGTCGATGGCGGACACGCCGGTCTGGATGAATTCGCTGGGGTAGTCACGGGCGGCGGGATTTAAGGGTTCCCCGTTGATGTCAAGCCGTTTCTCGGCGATGATCTGGGGGCCGCCGTCCTTGGGGCGTCCCATCCCGTCGAATACACGGCCCAGCATGTCGGGGGACACGGCGAGCTCGATGCCCCTGCCTAAGAACCGCGCCTTGCTCTCGCTAATTTTGAGCCCATGGGAGCCCTCGAACAGCTGTACCAGGGCCTTGTTTCCGTTGACTTCCAGCACACGGCCCCGGCGCATGTCGCCGTTTTTCTGCTCGATCTCCACGAGCTCGTAGTATTTGACGCCTTCCACGCCTTCCACCAGCATCAGCGGTCCGACCACCTCGGTTATCGTGCGGTATTCTTTCAGCATCAGTACACCTCCTCGGCGGTCAATGTCTGCATCTGTTCCTTCAATTCCTTCATGATATCATCCAGGGCGCCGATATCCTCCTCGGTCACGTACTTGGCGCGGCCGATCCGCTCCCGGACCGAAAGAGCCAGCACCTGGGAAAACTCCGCCCCGTCCTCCAGCGCCTTCTGTGCCATCCGGCCGAAGGTCAAAATCAGGGAAAGCATCTTGTACTGTTTCGTCATGGACGTATAGGTGTCTACCTCGTGGAACGCGTTTTGATGGAGGTAGTCTTCCCGGATGGACTTGGCGGTCTCCAATGTCATCCTGTCTTTCAATGACAACGCGTCGATACCCACCAGGCGCACGATCTCTTCCAGCTCGCTCTCCTCCTGGAGGATGCGCATGGCGTCGGAGCGAAGGGCGACCCAGTCGTCGGCCACCTCCCGCTGCATCCAGGCGCTCAGGCGGTCCAGGTAGAGGGAGTAGCTCGTAAGCCAATTGACGGCGGGGAAATGCCTGCGGTAGGCAAGCTGGGCGTCCAGGGCCCAGAAGACCTTGACGATACGCAATGTCGCCTGGGTGACGGGCTCGGAGAAGTCGCCGCCGGGGGGCGATACCGCCCCGATGGCGCTGATGGCGGCCTCCCGTCTGTCTGCGCCGTGGCAGATCACCCGGCCCGCCCGCTCGTAGAATTCCGCTAATCGGGAGCCAAGATAGGCGGGATACCCTTCCTCACCGGGCATCTCCTCCAGGCGCCCCGACATCTCGCGCAAGGCCTCGGCCCAGCGGGACGTGGAGTCCGCCATGATTGCGACCCGATACCCCATGTCGCGGAAATACTCCGCGATGGTGATACCCGTATATATCGATGCTTCACGCGCCGCCACCGGCATGTCGGAGGTATTGGCGATCAGCACCGTGCGTTTCATCAGAGGCTCCCCTGTTTTGGGGTCTTTCAGCTCAGGGAACTCCATGAGCACGTCGGTCATCTCGTTGCCCCGCTCCCCGCAGCCCACGTAGACGATGATGTCCGCGTCGGCCCATTTGGCGAGCTGGTGCTGGACCACGGTCTTGCCGCTGCCGAAGGGGCCCGGCACCGCGGCCACGCCGCCCTTTGCCACCGGGAAGAATGTATCGATGACCCGCTGGCCGGTGAGCATGGGCACGTCCGGAGGCAGTTTTTCCACGAAGCTGCGCCCGATCCGAACCGGGGTCTTCTGGATCATATTGACGTCCTCTGTCCCCTTGTCGGTCTTGATCTTGGCGATGGTATCCTCAATGACGGCCTCGCCGCTGTGAATCCACTCCACCGTGCCCTCGATCCCGACCGGGACCAGTATCCGGTGCTCCACCACGCTGGTCTCCTGGACCGTGCCGAGGATATCGCCCCCCTGCACGCTGTCCCCTTCCTTGACGGAGGGCGTAAAGTCCCATTTCTTTTCCCGATTGAGAGAAGGCGCCTCGATGCCTCTCGAGATCCGGTCGCCGACCATCTCACGGATGACCGTCAAGGGCCGCTGAATCCCGTCGTAGATCGACTCGATGAGTCCGGGGCCGAGCTCCACGCTCAATGGCTCTCCCATGGACTCCACCGGTTCCCCGGGGCCCAGACCGCTGGTCTCCTCGTAGACCTGAATAGAGGCCATATCTCCCCGAAGCTCTATGATCTCTCCGATCAGGCGCTTGCTGCTTACGCGCACCACATCAAACATCTTGGCGTCCGCCATCCCGCTGGCCACCACCAGGGGCCCGGAAACCTTGACGATCGTTCCTGCCATGCTATCAACCTTTCTCCCCAAATAATATGTCCGCTCCGACGGCTCTCTCCACGCAGTCCTTGATCCCCTGTATCCCGAGGCCTGTGCTGCCCTGGTTGCCGGGGATCATGATAATGGTGGGAAACGCCTTTTGCCGGTATCGCTCTATCGCTTCCTCCATCTGCGCGGCCACTTCTTCAGTCACAAATATAACGGCGAACTGATCCTTGACCATCTGATGCAGCAGGCGCGAGGCCTTCTCCCCGTCAGTCTGGGGGAATACCTCAACCCCGATGGCCTTGAATCCAAGGATCGTATCCCGATCGCCGATGACGCCGATCTTAGGCATAGACATCACGCAGCCTTTCCCGCAGTTTGTCTTCCGGTATGTGATTGGTCTTGGCGACCATGATGAGCCGGATCAGCTTCAGTTCATTCTCCACCGCCAGCAGATACCCGATGACGGGCTCGATCCCGAAGGGATTGTGCCTGGCGGCGCGTACTTTCTCCATCTGCGCCATATCCATCAGGCGCTCAAATACGGTCATGCGGCCGGTCTTTTCATAAAACCGGACGCCCTCGTCCATAGAAAGCCGCTTGACCGTGGGCTCCTCGGCCAGTAATTCCAGGGGCATATCCAACGCCTTGGCCCAGAAGGAGGGCTCGATGGTCCCTCCGGGCAATAGGCTGTCCGTGAGCACCTTCAGGTCGGACTCGTCCCGCTTGGCCCGAAGCAGTGTCCGCAGATTGATCCTGTCCGCCTCTTTGACGAACAGGTCCCTGACAAAATCGTGGGCCGACCCTTGCCCCAGGCTGTCGAAAATCTGGGCGTACAACGCCTGGTCCAGTATGGTATCGGTCCGCTGGGGATCGACGGCCATGCTGGTCTGCTCGTCCACGGCCTGCAGTCCCCCCCGCATGGCGGGAGGAAGTCCGCTGTAGTCGTGATTGGACACGGCTTCTTTGAGTTTAGCCGGGGGTATGGTACCCGCGAGGCTGATCAGATCGGCAACCTCGCCCCCCGCCCCCTGGCGCTTCACATAGACCTTTACATTGTGATAATCGTATGGTAAAAAGAACGCGTCGGTCAAAACCGGGTCGGGGGTGATCTCCCCCATCAGCCGCCGTAAGGCCAGCGCCTCCTTATCCAGCATGGCCTCGAAGTCCAATGACTCCCCGGCTTCCGCGATATAGGACGCGTAGCGGCTGTCTCCCAATCTGCGCAGGACTTCATCAGGTGAATCGGCCTCAATCAGCCGCTCCACCTGCTCCCGTGTAAGAAGCCGGGTCTCCAAAACCCGTATCCGCGCTACCGCATAGGCGTAACTATTGGCCATCATGTCTCCTCAAAGAGCCGTGCCGCCACCTCGGGCTCGATCCGCTCCCGGATGCTTTTGAGCACAGCGGCCATGGTGCAGTTGGTTTCCCGTCCCCCCCGCCGCAGTATACACCCCGTCTCAAAATCGGAACTGGGCGAGGCCAGGGTCAGTGACCCTTCCGGAAGTTTTGCGTTCAAATCCTTCACAAACTGTTCTCCCAAATCATGCGGATCGTGTTCGCTGAATATGATCTCTTCGTCCACACCCGCGGCCGAAGTAAGCACCAATCCGGTGATGAGCTCCCGGTACTCCTGGTCGGGCATCTCCCTGACCATCTTAAGCGCCTCGGTGAAAGCATCATCGATGAGATCCTGTTTGGCGGAGAGCTTTTTTTTGCGCATGTCGAGCCGTCCCACAGAGATCCGCCGCTCGCGGATCTCCCTGGCTTTGTCCTCGATATCGCCGCTGAAAGCCTCGATCATCTCCCGGGCCTGGGCCTGATGGCGGGAAACGGTCTCGCCCGCCTTGGCCTCGGCTTCCTTGATGATCTCATCGGCCTCACTTTGCGCGTCGCTTAGGATGCGCGCTACGATCGCTTCTTTACCCATCAAAGGACCGCCTTAGATGCCGTTGACCATCAGGAAGGAGGCCAGCAGCGCCAGGACCGCGTAGGTCTCGACCAGTACGGCGAATGTGATGGCTTTACCGAGCTCCTCGCTCCGCTTGGCCACCAGTCCCACGCCCGCTGCCGCTGCTTTGCCCTGGTAGATGCCGGACACCAGCCCCACGATGGCGATGGGCAGGCAGGCGCCCAGGATCATCAGGCCCTGTCCCATATCAGGGGCGGCGCCCCCGAGTATGCCGGCCTTGCTCATCACGATGAATCCGATCAGCAGTCCGTAGATGCCCTGTGTGCCGGGCAACGCCTGCAATAACAGTGTCTGTCCGAATTTGTCCGGGTCCTCGCTGACCACCCCGGCGGCCGCCTGACCGACGATGCCGACCCCGATGGCCGAACCCATTCCTGCCAAGCCCACCGCCAACGCGGCTCCGATGATGGCGTATACCTGTCCCGTCATAATGCGTGTGCCTCCTTTTTATCCGTTACCTCTACGTATTTTGTCTTTATTGACAAGGGAGAAAAGGGCTTGCCGCCTCCCTCGAAAAACTTGCCGAAGAACTCGATGTACTGCAGCCTGCTGGCATGAACGAACGCACCCAGCAGGTTGATGAGAATATTGAATATATGTCCGCCGACGAGGATCAACACCTGCAGGATCACCCCGTACCAGCTGCCGCCAAGCATGGCCGCCAGCTGGTTGATGACCGAGGCGATGACCCCGGTGGCCAGCCCCAGGGCAAAAAGCCTGGAATAGGATAGAATGTCGCTTAAAAATCCGGTGGTGTCATAGAGGCTCATCACACCGGAGAGCAGCTTCTTGACGATGCCCTCCTGCTTGCGCCCCTGGGTCAGTATCAGCCCCAGGGCCCCGCCGATGGCCATGAATTTCCCCACAGCGGCGGTGGCCGGCAGCGCCAGCATCACCAGGCCGATGAGAAACACATACCAGAACCCCTGATCAAAGAGGGCGTCCAGTACACGGCCGGCCTTGATGTTCTGATAGGCCTTGACCCCCATGCCCACGAATATATGGATAAACCCGAATGCGAAGCAGACGATCAGCGTCTTGATGGGATCGTCCATGGGATTGAACCACACGGGCCCCACCCGTCCGCCGAAATTCCACTCGCCGAACCAGCCGCCATAGAGGGCGCCCCATATCAATGTCGATATGCCCCCCAGGGCAAGCAGCGCCGCCATCCGGGCCATAGTGCCCTTTAGCCGCAGTTTCCACAGCGCCAGTCCCCCCACCAGGGCCAGGACCGCGCCGTAACCCCCGTCGCTCAGCATCATGCCGAAGAATATGAAAAAGAACGGCGCCATGATTTTATTGGGGTCGATCCCGTGGGCGCTGGGGGTCGAGTACAGATCGGTGACAAACTCAAAGGGCCGCACCATGGCGGGATTGTCGATCAATACCGGAAAATCCTCGTCCGGCGCGGGTTCCTCATACCAGGTATATATGTCCTCGGCGGTATTTTCCAGCCCGTCGTTGAAAGTCTCGATCAATTGGGCGGGTATCCAGCCCCGCAGCAGAAAGGTCGTATCGGTGCGGCGCATCCGCCGGACAGACTGGGCCTTGCTGAGCTCCACGGAAAGTGCGTCGTAGAGTCCCTGCAGACCCTCCAGATTTTCGGACAGTTCCTTTGCCTGGTTCTGGATGGACTCTTCCCGCTCGGATAGGCCTTTCAGCTCTTCCCGGTATTGCGCGATATGCTCCGCGGCTGTTTTCTCCAGCCCTGAAAAAGCGGTCCGGGAAAAGCCCATGTCCTTCAGCCATTCCTCGGCGTCGCTGTCGGTCAGATAGACCGTGAATACGCAGATCATATCCTGATCTGATCCGACCTCTTCGACATACAGGTCCTCCGGGACACTCTCCCGGTCCGGTTCATTCCATTTTTCCTGGGAAATAAAGCCCACCGCCATCTGTGTATGGGCCGTGGCCTTGATATCGCCAAAGGGGGCGTCCATCCGCTCCCAGGGCAGCACCTGCTCCAATAGATTGGTATACTGAAGGCGCTTGGTACGGATATCGGCCAAGGCCTCCGTGTACCCCTCCACGGTCTCGACGATGTCCCCAAGCTCCCCCGGATCCTCGGCCAGACGCCGCATCTCCTCCAGGGTCTTACTGGGCTTGGGGGCCAGAAAGCCTCCCTGTTTCTCCGCGTAGGGAGCCAAAAAAGAAATGGCGGCGCGCACGCTCTCCACCTGCTGCTGGATACGCTCAAGCCCCGTATGGGGGTCTGCTGCGAGAGTGCCTTCTCCCAACGGATCTGTCTCGGGGTGAATATCGGCGATCTCCACCCGGCCGAAGCGCTGGATGTATCGGAGGATGTCCTCCTGATCCCGCTCCATGCCGATGATGAAGACCTTCTTCATATCAACGATCGCCATAGTCTTCTCCGATTTGCGTGAGTATAAACGAGGCGGCGTCTTTAATCCGGGCCCGGGCCCTATTGACCATGGCGTCGATCTCGGACTGGCCCTGCTTTTCCAGATTGACAAGTTCCGCCTGGGCCTCTTCCTGGGCCTTTTCGACGGCGTCCTGCATCCGGCGATTGTTTTTAGCGCAGGCCTCCTTGGTAAGGGTCTCCGCCTCTTCCCGGCTCTGCTTCACGATGTCCCTGGCCTGCTGGCGGGCGTCGCGCTTGATCTCTTCCGCCTTTTCCTCCGCCTCGCGGATGGCTTTGATGACTTCTACCGACATGATTTATCTCCTATTTGGTGCCGAATAGGCGGTCTCCCGCGTCCCCGAGCCCGGGGACGATATAGCCGTGGTCATTCAGTCTCTCGTCCACAGCCGCGACGAATATATCCACATCGCCATGATCCTTCTGTATCCGCTCGATCCCCTCGGGAGCGGCGATGAGGCACATGAGCTTGATGCTCTTGCACCCGTGCTCCTTCAGAAAGGAGATGGCCGCGGAGGCGGAGCCCCCGGTCGCCAGCATGGGATCGACCACGATCAGGTCACGTTCCTGGGTATCGGGGGGCATCTTGCAGTAATACTCCACCGGCTCCAGTGTCTCGGGGTCCCGGTACAGCCCGATATGCCCGACCTTGGCGGCGGGGATTAATTTCAGCATCCCGTCGACCATCCCCAGACCCGCGCGCAAAATGGGGACGATCCCCAGTTTTTTGCCGGCGATGACATTGGTCTTGGCCAGCGCCACGGGGGTCTCGACCTCGACCTCCCGAAGCGGCAGATCCCGCGTGACCTCAAACGCCATGAGCATGGAGATCTCCTCGACGAGCTCTCTGAATTCTTTGGACCCTGTCCCCTTGTCGCGGATCAGGGATATCTTGTGCTGGATCAACGGATGACTGAATACATGCAGGTGTCCCATTCGTTTTCCCCCTCTTATTTTGTCATCACATCGACGCGATCATCCCGGCCGATGAGAACTTCTGCGGCCATATCAAGAAACAGGCCCGTCTCGATCACGCCGGGGATGTGGTGCAGCGCCGCGTCGTATGCGAATATATCTTTTTTGCCGGATAGATGGATATCCAGTATGAACTGTCCGTTATCGGTGACCACCGGGCCGTCCTTGTACCGCGCCATCCGCAATACCGGATCGCCTCCCAGCTCCCTGATACGGCCGATGACATACGCGAGGGAATCCGGAATGATCTCCACCGGTATGGGGAATGTCTCTCCCAGATACTCGCAGAGCTTGTCGGCGTCGGCGATCAGTATATAGCGGGCCGCCATGGCGGCGACGATCTTCTCCACGGTCTGGGCGGCGCCCCCGCCCTTGATGGCGTTTAGATCGGGGTCGATGGCGTCGGCCCCGTCCACCGCGAGGTCAAGTCTGTCTAACTTGCGCAGGGGGATAAGCGGAATGCCCGCCTCTTCACAGAAAAGAGAAGACTGGTAGGATGTGGCGCAGGCGCGTATCGAAAGTCCCTGCTCGACACGTTTCCCCAGGGACTCTATAAAAAAAGCCACGGTAGAACCGGTGCCGATCCCGATGGTCATCCCATCTTCGACCTTCTCCGCCGCGGCGTATCCAACTCTTTTTTTGAGATCCCGGTTGCTTTCTGCTGATTTCAAGTGACGTACCTCCGTCACCATATTATACCGGACAGGCCTGGTTAATGCAATAATAAGCCTCTGGGCTTTTTTACCTGATCCCGGCGCCGTAAAAGAACATATCGAGCAGCACCTCTTCCGGTGCCTTTTTACCCGTCCGGCAAAGTCCCTGGCAGTATCCCATGGTCATATGGAGAAACATCTCGGCAGTCAGGGGTGTTTCGATGTCTTGGGCTATAATACCCTCCTCCTGGCCCAGGATGAGAGCCTCCTCGACCATGGATATAAGCTCTTGTTTGGCGTCGAAAAACAACGTCATGATCTCCCTGCGCAATTGCTCATCCTCACCAATGGATCCGTTGCTCAAGAACAGGTCCATCAGCGCGCCGCTGTTGGCTACGATCCGGCGATTGGCGGCGATATAGCCCCGCAGGCGGGTCAGGCAGTCCCCATCGGACATGCTCGCCCGAATCCGCTGGGTATACAGGGTCAGACTGTAACGGACCATCCGACAGAAGAGCTCCTGCTTGCTCGCGAAATACTCGTACACCGTACCCTTACCGATGCCCGCCTCGTCGGCGATATCCTGGATCTTGGTCTGGTAAAAGCCGTGATCCCCGAAAACCTGCCGGGCGGCTTCCAATATATTTTTTTCTCTTTCCTTCATGCTCTCCCCCTATCGATGGCGGCGCGCCGCCCGGCGCTCCCTGCGCCGTGCGCGGCGGTCTGGGTCCGGTGTAAACAGGCTGTAAACCGCGGGCACCACCAGCAAAGTGAGCAGGGTGGCGAACAGAAGCCCTCCGACCACGGTCATCGCCATGGGCGCCATCAACTCCGACCCTTCCCCGATACCCAGCGCCAACGGAATCAACGCCAGCACGGTGGTCAGCATGGTCATCAGTATCGGGCGCAGGCGGGTGGGAGAGGCCTCCAATAACGCTTCGTGGGTATCCATGCCGTCCCGGCGGAGCTGGTTCACGTAGTCCACCAGCACGATGCCGTTATTGACCACGATGCCCGTGAGCATCACGAATCCCAGTATGGCCGAGATACTTAAAGGCGTACCCGTGACCCCCAGCAGGAACATACCCCCCGCGAAGGAGAGCGGCACGGTGAACATGATGATGAAGGGATGCTTCATCGACTCGAACTGGGCCGCCATGATCATGTAGACCAATAGCACACCCAGCACCAGCGCGAGTCCCAGGTCGCTGAAAGCGGAGATCATCTCTTCCTGCTGACCTCCAAGATGGATGGAATAGCCCTCGGGGAGCGTAATGGTATCGACAATGCCCTGAATATCACCGGCGACCTCTCCCAGGGTCCGTTCACCCGTCAGCGAACAGTCCACACGCACCACCCGGGACTGGTCCAGTCGCTCGATGGACGCAGGGCCTTTGTCGTACACAAAATCAGCTATATCGCTTAAGGGCAGGGTCATCCCCAAGGGAGAGGTGATCATGAGCTGCTGTACGTCCACCGCCGTATCCATGCTGCCAGCAGGATACCGGAGCCGCACGTCGATCTCCCTGCCGTCTACCTTGTATCGGGTGGCCACCGTGCCCATGAAGGCGGTCTGCACCGCCCGGGATACGAGGGCCGTATTGATCCCGTAGGATGCCGCCTTCTGACGGTCGAGACGGATGCGCATCTCGGGCCCGCCGCTCTCCAGGCTGCCGGTCACTTCCGTGGCCCCCGGCACCTTTTCGATACGGGCGATGAGATCCTTGGCCATGGTATCGAGACGATCAAGGTCGCTGCCCTTCAACTCCACGCTGATGGCGGAACCGGTGCCCCCCATCATCATCATGCCGGCGGCGCTCACTTCGATCTCGCACCCGGGTACCGAAGCTGTCTTTTCCCTGATCTCATTGGCTACGTCTGTGACATCCCTGTCCCGTTCGCTGAGGGGCGTAAGCATGACGGTGAGGCTGCCATTGTCCTGGCTTCCGCCAAAAAGCCCCTCGAACATGTCTCCGCCGCCGACAGATGCGCTCACCGACTCCACATCGGAGACGGTGTCGATGACGGCCTCCACCTGCTGGACGCAATTAAGCGTCTCCGCAAACCGGGTGCCGTTTGGCATATCGACGGTAATGTCGATCTGCCCCTGGTCCACCTCGGGAAAATACTCGGTACCCGCGGATAGGGCCAACGCCACGCTGCCGCCGAATATGGCAATGGCTAGGACCAGAATCAGCACCCTGTTGTGAAGCGCCCAGCGCAGCGCCCCCGTATAAACCCGGCGGACGGCCACCATACTCTTTGGCTCACGATTCCCCCGGTGATGCTTGCTTTCCCAGCGGGCCGACAGCATGGGTACCAGAGTCAACGCCACCAGCAGAGAAGCCAGTAATGAGAACGTGACGGTGAGGGCAAGCTCCTTGAAAATATCCGCCGTCATCCCCTCCAAAAACACCACCGGCAAAAACACCGACACGGTGGTGAGGGTCGAGGCCACGATGGCCATGGCCACCTGCTTGCTGCCCTTGGACGCTGCCTCCTCGGGACTTAAGCCCTGGCCCTTCATTCGATCTATGTTTTCCAGCACCACGATGGAGTTATCCACCATCATGCCGACCCCCAGGGCGAGGCCCCCCAGCGAGATCATATTCAGCGTGATATCGGCAAAGTAGATCATAACGAAAGTGGCCACGACGGAGATGGGAATCGCCACCGAGATAACCAGGGTAGACCGGAAATTTCGCAGGAACAATAATAAGATGAGGATGGCCAGCACGGCACCCATGAGGCCGTTTCGGCTCACCGAGTTGACGCTCATATTGATGAATTCCGCTTGGTCCATCAGTATCATGACATCCACATCTGGATAGAGGGTCTGTATATCGTCCAGCTCGTCATGGATCTGCTTGGCGACCTGGACGGTATTGGCGATGCTCTCCTTTCGGACATTCAGCGTCAGGCTGTCGACACCATTGATCCTGGAGTAGATATCCCCCTCCGCTTGAGTTTCTTCGATGGAGGCGATATCACTGAGTCGGTACTGGGTACCGGTGGCCTGGCTCACGATGGGAATGGCCCCGATCTCGGCGACACTCTGAAACTCCCCGGTGGTGCGCACCAAAAGGTCATATGATCCCTCCCGGGTGGAACCGCCGGGAGCGTTGATATTCTCCATCATAAGGGCGCTGGCCACCTGGTCCAGGGTGAGACCGCTTGCAAAAAGCTTGTCCGGGTCCAAGGTGACGCGGATCTCCTGGTCCAATCCGCCGCCGACGGTGACGCTGCCAACCCCCTCCAGGCGCTCCAGCCGCGGGGAGACCACTTCTTCCGCCCACTGCAATAATTCGCTGGCTTCCTTCCCCTCCTGGGAAATGCCCATCGTGATAATGGGGAGCATATTGGGGTCGAGCTTGATGACAGTGGGGTCGGATACCCCGTCCGGGAGCATCCCCTGGACGATATCGATCTTTTCCCGGACATCGAGTAATGCCATATCCAGGTCGGTACCGCTATTGAACTCCATCATGATGAGTGAGGAACCCTCGCTGGAGACGCTGTTCATGGTCTTTAGGTCGGATACGGTAGTGAGGATACGCTCCAGATTGGCGGTGACGATGGACTCGACCTCTTCGGGTCCCGCTCCCTCGTACTGGGTGGTCACGATGGCGTAGGGAAGCGACACGTCGGGATACAGGTCGAGTTTGAGATTGGTCAATGACACCACGCCCAGGATCAGTATGATCATCACCACCATGAACGTGGTGACGGGGCGCTTGATGGATAGATCGCTTATATTCATGAGGCGGCGCCCTCGACGATCTCGATGGCGATACCGTCATTCAGATAGGCCTGGCCCTTGACAACCACGCTGTCGCCGGCATGGACCCCCGTAAGGACCTGGACGGTATACCCGTCGTCAAGCCCTAACGTGACGGCCACCCGCTTGGCGGCGCCTTCCTCGATCTTGTATACATAGGTGGCGCTATCCTCCCGCACTAGGGCCTCCTTGGGCAGGAGGACGGCGTTATCGGCCTGACCGGTCACGATATCCGCCCGGGCGTACATGCCGGGACGGAGCTTCCCGTCCGTGTTGTCCACACGTACACGCGCGTAATAGCTCTGCGTCCGCTGCTCCATGGCGGGGCTCACCCATTCCACGGTGCCCGTATAGTCCCGCTCAAGGGCATCCACAGAGAGGGTGATCTCCTCTCCGGCGCTGACGCGGGTCACTTCGTACTCGGTCAGGGGCACCTGCAATATCAGGGTCTCTGTATCGACGATGGTCACCGGGGGCATAGACTGTGTGGCGAAATCCCCGGCGGAGACCGTGACGCTGGCGACGGTGCCCGAAGCAGGAGCCGTCAGCTCCAGATTGTCCAGTGCGCTCTTTGCGGCGGAGACAGCCTGGCTGGCTTGATTGAGCTGGGCGTTCAAGGTATCTTCATTGAAGGGCAGGTTCTTGATGGCGTTGTCGATACCATCCACCGCCTGCTCCAGCATCGCGTCCTGGGAAATGGCGCCCGTCAGCGCGTCCCTGGCACTGACCAGTTCCTTCATGGTGGCTTCATAGTACTGATCAGTTACTACAGGTGCCCCGGGCATTCCGCTTGCCGCATAGCTTTGATTGAGCTGCGATATCTGCTTATTGACCTGTTTGAGCTTGTCCTGGAGCTTGTCTTTGTCCACATCGTCGCGGTATTCGTCCAGGTCCGCCTGGGCGTCGGCCTTCTGCTGCTGAAGGTCGGCCAGAGACTGCCGGGAGAGATCCACGTTGGCCTTGGCGGTACTGTAGGCCGCCCGGGCCTGGTCGATCTGCCGCTGCACGGCGGTGTCGTCCAGCCGGACCAGTACCTGGTCCTTCTCCACGTACTCGCCCACCGAAACCAATACCTCCGTGACCTCGCCGGGCATGGCGGGTATCACCATGGCCTCCCTGGCGGCCGTGAGCCTGGCGCCCTTTTGGCGCTGCAGGGTGAGATCGCCCCGTTCGGCTGTCATGACCTCCACGGGGACCACCTGATCATCCCCTACCTTGCCATCGGCCGGCTGGTCCTGGGCGGCGGCGCACCCCGCCATCAATAATGCCATCACCAACAGGAGCACGGCTCCATAGACTCGCCTCTTCATTGTTCAAATTCATCTCCTATAAAAGGCCCGCGAAAATCTCCGCCGGCCAAAGATTGACTGACAGCAAAAATCTGACCGACCGGTCGGTCAGATTCAAAAATACTATATCATTGCACCATATACCTGTCAACATTATCAGCCCCAAATTATATGTCTGCTTTTAGGGAAAAGCACCGCCAGCAGACTCAGGGCTAGTCTCCGCAGGGGGTAAGGCCCAGGATACGGGCCGCGTTTTTCCATAGTATCTTCTCCAGCTCATCAGAAGAAAATCCGGCCTGGGACACGGCCGCGACCTCCCCGGCGATATCCCGCCAAGGGGAATCTGTCCCGAAAATCACCCTGTCGGTCCCGTGGCGGCGGGCCATATCCACGATACGCCGGGGCATAAGCTCCGGCAGGGTGTAGGCGGTGTCTAGGTAGATGGGGGTCCCGATCAACAGGGAATCCACGTCGTCCCATAGCCGGTGCCCGCCGAAATGGGCCGCGATGATGGTGGCTTCGGGGAACGCCTCGATCACATTTGCCAGCATGGCGGGGGTGCAGTGGACAGGATCGGAGAGTTCCAGATCGATCCCCGCGTGAAACAATACGGCCATATCCTCCCGAAAAAGCGTCTCATAAAACACCATGGCTCTGGGCTCGTCCGTCATGAATTGCTGATAATCCGGGTGCAGCTTGACCCCCCGGATATCGTGGTCCCTCAAAAACGAAATGACGCCGGGGATGTCGGGATCCTCCGGATGGATACTGCCGAAGGCTCTGATGGTATCGGAGAGAACGGATACGGTCCATTCGTTGATTTTGGTAGACTGGCCGGGGCGGGTCGCCACCTGCTGCAGCACCCCGATATCCACCCCCGCCCGCGCAAGCGCGGCAGCAAGTCCTCCAAGGGTTCCGTCGGTATGGGCGGGAACCCCGGCGCCCCTGGCCATGACCGGTATGATCTTTTTTGCCAGCGCGTCGGGAAACGCATGGGTGTGGATATCAATGATCATGAAAAAACCCCCTATAAAACCCGTAAAATAGTATATCTCGCACATCGTGTGCGGTTCTATCGTATCAGAAAATCCGTACCGGAATACGGTCCGCGACCGTCATCTCCCGCTCATTGACGATGAGGCGGTAGGCAATGATACGTACGCCCCAATGGGCCGCCCTACGAAGTAATGCCGCAAAGGCCGGATCGGTCTCGTAGTGGGGCCGAAAAATCTCACCGGAGGGATTCTGAATAATAAACAGCACAGCCGCGTCCTCCCCGGCCCGCCTGCGGTCGATGAGTTCCGCCACATGCCGCCGTCCCCGCTCGGTGGGGGCATCGGGAAAGGCCGCCCAGCCATTATCCACCAACGTAACCCCCTTGACCTCCATCCAACAGGGCCGCTCGCCCATGAGGAGGAAGTCAAACCGGCTGCGCCCCGCCGTGACCTCCCGGCGAAAGGAACAATACCCCCTAAGTTCCGGTATCCATCCCCGTGCCAGGGCCTCTTCGGTGACGGTATTGGCGGAGGCCGAGTCGATACATACCCAGTGGTCTTCCTGGCGCACGAGACGCAGGCTGTAGGCGGTACTGCGATGCTCTGCGTGATGCCTGCTAAGAAGCACCTCCGTCCCCGGAAGCAGCAGTTCCCGGAGCCTGCCGGTATTGGGTACATGGGCGCGCACTGTATTTCCCTCTATTTCCACCCGGGCGATAAACCGGTTGGGCCGTTCGATAAAGCGCCCCCGTGTCCATTGATAGGTAAAACGCATAGGAGACTCCTGCAAAGTTATGTCATACCTATGGTATACTATTTGGCATAAGATTGCATTAAGAATGGGAGGAATCACTATGCCGTATATCAAGATCCAATCCGCGGCCCCGATCCAAGAACAGGACAAGGCCGCGCTCCTAAAAGACGCGTCAAAGCTGCTCGCAGGGCTTTTGGGAAAACCTGAATCCTATGTGATGACCGCCTATCAGGGAGCGGAAGCCATGACCTTTGCCGGAGACGATAGTCCCTGCGCCTTTCTGGAGGTGAAGAGCATCGGACTGCCCCAGAGCGCCACAGCGTCTCTCAGCAAGGAACTTTGTGATCTCGTCAGCGGGTACCTGAATATCCCGACTAACCGCGTCTATATCGAATTCGCAAACGCACCTGGAGCCATGTGGGGATGGGATGGAAGAACATTCTAACAGGCGGTCGGATGCCGGATACAGACAAATCGCCGAGGAACTGATACGCTGGTATATCCGCAGCCAGCGGGACCTGCCATGGCGGCGGGACACCGATCCCTACCGGGTCTGGATATCGGAGATCATGCTCCAGCAGACCCGGGTGGAGGCGGTGGTGGATTATTTCTACAGATTCATGGACCGTTTCCCCACGGTGGCGGCACTGGCGGCGGCGGATGAGCAGGAGGTACTGAAAGCCTGGGAGGGACTCGGGTACTACAGCCGGGCCAGGAACCTGCACCGGGCCGCCAAAGAGATCGTAGATAAGCACGATGAGACATTCCCCGGCACCCTCGCGGGCATACGCTCCCTCCCCGGTATCGGACCCTATACCGCCGGCGCCATCGCCAGTATCGCCTATGACCTGCCCGCGCCCGCAGTGGACGGCAACGTGCTGCGTGTCGTTTCACGCCTGGACGGGATTGAGTCGGATGTGATGCTCCCCGCGACAAAAAAGGATGTCACCGAGCGGGTCCGCCATATGTACATATACGGAAAGGCCAACCCACTGACCCAGGGATTGATGGAACTGGGGGCCCTTGTCTGCGTGCCCGGGACCCCACACTGCGACGACTGCCCTGTATCGGAATACTGCCGTGCCTATATTGAGGGAAGGCAGGAGGACCTGCCGGTGCGCTCCCCCCGCCAAAAGCAACGGATCGATAAGCTCTGCGCGGGGCTGATCCGCAATGAAGGCGGCATCCTGATCGCAAAGCGCCCCGAGACAGGGATGCTCGCAAACCTCTGGGAGTTTCCCCTGGTGGAGCGGAGCCGGTCACGAAAGCAGATCGTGGAGACGTTTCAAGATCAATACGCAATCGAGATAGACTCCATGGAGAAAACGGGCCATGTCCGTCATGTATTCACCCATCGGATATGGGAGGTGGACGTGTACCGGGCTAGAGGATCGGCTGCGTCGGACCGGTGCAGGGAGGTTCCGCTGGCGGAGCTTGACACATATCCCATGCCCAACGTGTTTCAAAAAATGAAAAAATGGGTCTAAGTTATCACATAAGACACAAAAAGAGGCGGGCCGAACGGCCCGCCTCTTCTTTGATCTGTTTAGACAGAGATCTTACTGCTCGTCAACGTACGCCCACTTGAACTCAATGTCGGAGCCCACAGGCATCCAGGCCACATCGTGGACACGGGATTTCTGCGCAACGCTCCGGACCGGCCAGTAGAGCGGGTAGATGGGCAGCTCAGCAGCCAGTATGCCTTCGGCCTGTACCATGGCATTGATACGATCGTCGCCTTGGCCATTGATGGCGGTGTCGATCAACGCATCGTACTCTTCACTGCTCCAGTAGCTGTCGTTATTGCCGCCGCCGGTGACCCACATATCCATGAAGGTCAGGGGATCGTTGTAGTCGCCGCCCCAGCCGGCATAGGTGATGGCGAAGGTTCCCTGGTTGTACCGCTCGAGGCGCTCGGCAAAGGTCATCTGCTCGATCTCGAGGCGGACGCCCAGATTCTGCTCCCACTGTCCCTGCAGGAACTGCATGATGGTGGTCCATGTATCGCTGTCGCCACCGACGATGGTGCAATCAGCCTGGAGGTCTTCCTTGGTCGCGCCGACTTCGGCCAGACCCTCATCCAGCAGGGTCGCGGCTTCCGCGGGATCATACTGAGGCATGGCGGCCATGCCGTTTTCGACGGCTTTCTGGACATCTTCCGCGAAGTTCGCGCTGTCTGAGGTACCTGCCATGGTGGGAGGCGTAAACTCGGTCGCCACTTGGCCCAATCCCTGGCGGATCTCATTCACATAGGTCTGGGCGTCGGTCGCCATGGAGAAGGCCTTGCGAATCTTATAGTTGCTGAAGTATTTGTCCTGATTATTAAACTGCAGATACCAGGTCGTGGCCTGGGGTTGCTGCTCATACTCAGGGTTGTCTTTGTACTGCTCCAGGAAATCGGGGCCGACAAACAAGATATCCATCTCGTCTGTGTCGTACATCTGCACCTCGGTATTCTGCTCGGTGATCATGTAGCCGGTGACAGAGGGAAGCTTCACAGTCTTGGCATCCCAGTAGTCTTCGTTCTTGGCCAGCGTCAGCTCCTGCTCATGCTGCCATTCGCTGACGACGAAGGGTCCGCTGTATACCATCTTGTCAGCGTCGGTGCCGTACTCGTCGCCCCACTGATCCACGGCGGCCTTCTGGGCGGGCAGGTAGGTGATAAAGGATGTCAAGCTCAGGAAGAATACGGTGGGTCTCACCAACTCAACCTGCAGGGTCTTGTCATCCAGGGCCTTGACGCCCACATCGTCCAGTGTCAGTGTGGTCTCATTGCCGTCGGCATCCACACCGGTATTGACTTCCATGGCGTTCTTGATGTGATACATCTGATAGGCATACTCGGAAGCCGTATTGGGATCGATGGCCCGTTTCCAGGCATACTCGAAGTCCTGGGCGGTAACGGCAGTCCCGTCGGACCATTTGGCATTCCGCAGGTGGAATGTGTAGGTCAGGCCGTCATCGCTGATGTCCCATTTCTCGGCCAGTCCGGGTTCGGGCTCGCCCTGGGGACTCTGACGGGTCAGGCCCTCCAGTGTGGCATTCAGTATCCAGAAAGATACCTGGTCCGTAGTCGTCTGCGGATCCAGATCCGGCGGCTCAGAGCCCCAGTTCATTACCAGTCCGGCGCTCTTTCCGCCGCCGCACCCGGTAACCAGGGCTGCCACCATCGCCACTACAACCAACAGCAGCAACAGTTTCTTCATTTTTCTTCCTCCTCTTTGATTTGAGATATATTTAAGCGCGCTTAATGGCGCCTATCTCCACAAAGGGCTAATACATACAAAGCTTTATACAAAAACAACTTTATTCGTTCATTATAGTTAAGCGACAACTAAAAATCAAATATTCCGCCAGCTTACAGCGCTAAATGCCTGTTTTTCCTGCAAAATCTTGCTTATTCGTGTAATTTTGCAGAATTTGTTGATTTTCCTTGTCATACAGGTGGCACGCTACAAAATGCCCCGGCTCCAGTTCCTTTAATTCCGGCGTGACCCGTTTGCAGACTTCCATGCATTTGGGGCAGCGGGCCTGAAATTTGCATCCGGGAGGCGGATTGATGGGGCTTGGCACATCCCCCTTCAGGATGATGCGCTGCCTATTTCGCTCCACAGTGGGGTCCGGGATGGGCACGGCGGATAGCAGCGCCTCGGTATAGGGATGCATGGGCTTTTTGTATAGCTCAAAGCTGGGGGCCAATTCCACGATGGCGCCCAGGTACATAACGGCGATTCGATCGGATATGTGACGGACCATGCTTAAATCATGGGCGATAAACAGATAGGTAAGCCCGAACTGCTTCTGCAGGTCCTGCAATAGATTGACCACCTGCGCCTGGATGGACACATCCAGGGCCGAGATGGGCTCGTCGCACACGATAAACTGGGGCTCGATGGCAAGCGCCCGGGCGATGCCGATACGCTGGCGCTGGCCGCCGGAAAATTCGTGGGGGAAACGATTGGCGTGCTCACGGTTTAATCCCACCAGATCCAAAAGCTGGTAGATCCGCTGCTGCCGCGCCTCTCCCTTGTACAGTTCGTGGATGTCGATGCCCTCTCCGACGATATCGGTGACGGTCATCCGGGGATTCAAAGAGGCATAGGGGTCCTGGAAGATCATCTGGGCGCGGCGGGTAAAGTCCTTGCGCTCCCGCTTATCCATATCCTGAATGCTCTGCCCGTCAAAGATCACCTCTCCGTCGGTGGCTTCATACAGTCCGATGATGGTGCGTCCGGCTGTGGATTTGCCGCAGCCGCTCTCGCCCACGAGCCCCAGGGTCTCGCCCTTAAAGATATCGAAGGTAATCCCGTCCACGGCCTTCAAGACCATATTTTTACCTACGATAAAGTGTTTCTTTAAATCAACGACATTGATCAGCGCACTGCGATCCATTATGCGTTGCCTCCCTTCTCCAAGGGATTGTCTACCTTGGGTGCCATCTCATGCTGCAGCCAGCAGTGTACATAGTGATTGCCCTCGACAACGGTCTTTTCCGGGAACCGGTCCTTGCATATCTGCATGCAGTACTGGCACCGGGCCGCGAAGGGACAGCCCACCGGCGGCGCGATGAGATCCGGAGGGGTACCCTCTATGGGGATCAGTCTCTTTTTCTTGTCGAGACGGGGCACAGACTGGATCAGGCCCCAGGTATAGGGGTGCTGGGGGTTCTTGAATATATCCTCCAGCGAACCGCTCTCCAGGATCTTCCCCGCGTACATGACGGCGATCCGATCCGCCACATCCGCCACGACGCCGAGGTCGTGGGTGATCAGGATGATGGAGGTATGCAGCTTTTGCTGCAGATCCTGCATGAGCTCCATGATCTGCGCCTGGATGGTCACATCCAAAGCGGTGGTGGGTTCGTCTGCGATCAAAAGCTTGGGATTGCAGGCCAGCGCGATAGCGATCATGGCCCGCTGGCGCATACCGCCGCTGTACTGGTGGGGATACTGGTCCGCCCGCTTGTCGGGTTTGGGAATGCCCACCAGACGGAGCATCTCGACGGCTTTTTCCTTGGCCTCTTTTTTATCCATGTCCTGGTGCTTTTGCAGCACCTCCATGATCTGCTTTCCCACCTTCATGGTGGGGTTTAGGCTGGTCATGGGGTCCTGGAAGATCATGCTGATCTGTTCACCCCGGACCGATTCCATCTCTTTGTCGGTCAGGGCGGATATCTCCACATTGTCCAATTCGACCTTCCCGCCCTTGATCTTACCGGGGGGCATGGGGATGAGCTGCATGATGGTCTGGGCGGTAACGGATTTGCCGCAGCCGGACTCGCCCACGATCGCCAAGGTCTCCCCTTTGTCCAGGTAAAAGGATACGTCCCGGACCGCCTGGACTTCTCCGGCGTAGGTCTCAAAACATACCTGTAAATTTTCGACTGTCAATAAACGCTCTGCCATGATGCCACCTCTCTAATTGCGAAGCCGCGGATCCAGCGCGTCCCGAAGACCGTCGCCCACGATATTGAACGCCAGCATGAAGACGCACATCAAAAACGCCGGGAAAAAGAGCTGGTAGGGATGCACCAGCAGCATCTTTGTCCCTTGGTTGACCAGCAGACCCCAGCTCGCCAGGGGAGGCTGCACGCCGAGTCCCAAGTAACTTAAGAACGCTTCCGCAAATACCGCACCCGGTACCTGGAAAGTCAGATTGACGATGATCGGCCCCATGGTATTGGGGATCAGGTGCCGCCACATGATCCGCGGGGTACTTGCCCCCAGGGTACGGGCCGCTGTGACGAAATCCATCTGTTTCAGCTGCAGTACCTGGCCGCGGACGATACGGGCCATGCCGCCCCACCCCGTGATGGAGATGACGAATATGATGACACCGAGCCCATTGCCCAGGACGTAGCGCAGCAATATCAGCCAGATCAGCTGGGGCACGGAGTAGATGATCTCGATAAACCGCATCATGACGATATCGACCTTGCCGCCGAAGTGGCCGGAAATACCGCCGTATATGACGCCGATGGTAACATTGATGATCGTGGAGGCGATGGCGATCAGCAGGGATATCTGCCCGCCCTTCCAGGAGCGGACCCACAGATCGCGGCCGAGCTCATCGGTGCCGAAGAGATGTGCCGCGCTGGGCCCCTCATTGATCGCGTCATAGTCCTGAAAATTGAATGTCTGCTCCGACAGCAGGGGAACCAGGAAACACATCAGCGTGATGATAATGATGATGATGAGTCCGACGAGGGCCATGCGGTTGGCCTTCAACCGCATCCACGCGTCCTGCCAATAGGTCAGGCTCTTGCGTACGATGCGCTCGCTGCCTTCGAGGTCCTTGCCGACTACCTTGAAATCGTCTTGCTTAAAAGTCATGTCGCTCATAAATTCACCAGCCTCAATCCAACCGGATACGGGGGTCGACCACGCCGTACAGCACATCGATCAAAAACATCATAATGACCAGGATCACCGCATAGAAGATGGTGGTACCCATGATCATCATATAGTCGTTTTCCATGATACTTTGGACGAAGTATTTCCCCATGCCGGGTATAGCAAATATATTTTCGATAACCAGGGAGCCGACCACGATACCCGCGATGGCCACCCCCAGGATGGTTACGATGGGCAGGATGGCGTTGCGGATGGCGTGCTTCCAGACGACCGTGCGCTGGGAAAGGCCTTTTGCCTTGGCGGTACGGATATAATCCTGGTTGATGACATCCAGCATGCTGGTGCGCATCATACGGGCGATATAGGCGATATAGCTCGCCCCCAGGGCCAGTACCGGCAGCACGTAGTGCATCGGCGTTCCCCACCGGGCGATGGGGAATATGCGAAAGCCCCACTCCGCCGTCAACGCCCCCAGCTTGAAGCCGAGGAAGTATTGAAAGAGCGTGGCAAACACAAAGTTGGGGACAGATACCCCTAAAACAGCTAATATGATGACAAAGAAATCAAAGAATTTCCCTCGATTGAGAGCGGCGATGATCCCGAAAGCGACGCCCAGCAAACCACCGAATATGATGGAATACAGTCCCAGGGAGCCGGACACGCCGAAACTATCCTTCAGAATGGTATTGACACTGCGTCCCCGGTACTTGAAGGAATCACCCAAATCAAACCGGACAACCTTCCCCAGGTAAGTGCCGTATTGGACAAGCAGCGGGTCATTGAGCCCGTACTTATCCATCATGTTTTCCAGAATCTCTGGAGGAATTTTCTTCTGATCGGTAAACGGATCTCCCGGCATCAGATGCATCAGAAAAAACGTAAATGTAATGATGATCCAAATGGTCAGGAGCATGATGCCGAACCGCTTCAGCGTGTACTTTAGCAATACCCTCACCCTCTCGACTCGTCACAGTTGTGTATTCATAAAAAGACAAATTTATTCTTTTTATTATTCCCCAAACAGGCGAGTATATATCGTAATTATATAGTATGCATTCTTTTTGAATCAACTGGTATTTTGGACTAATGCACCATACTGTTTTTTTATGCTGGCAAAAACACACGAAATAGTATGCCATATGACAACGAACAACAATATATTGTGGATAATCGATGAATAATACATAGTTATTCATGCATTTGGCTAATCATACACAGGGCATTTTCCTGGATTTTATGCAATTACCCGAAGATATGGGGACTTTCGGTGATTTTTCCCGAAAACACAACCCATGGAATTTATCTGTCCAGCCCATACCCTCGCAGCGGCACGAACTGCCTGCATATACCCAGCGTCACCACGTTATCCCCCGTCTCCATCGTGGTGTAATACAGGGAAAACAAAAGAAAATCCCGTCCGACCGTGGCCCTATCCACATACATGGGGGCGGCTTCCGGGCCAATCATCCGGCTCATGTAATAACCACCGCCGGACTGGGCCTTATCGATGGCCCACCGGACGTACTCGTCCCGGCCGGGATTGGTGACATACAGCGTCCCCGCCACCGCCAGCGCCACTATCAGTATAATCACTCTCCGCGCACGCATACACATCTCCTGCGCGTACAAGTATACCATAGTCATGGGGGCCTTTTTGGCATTTGGCGTGATTGGGACGTTAACAATATACAGACATGAACCCATATCCTGCCTATTCCATTATACGTACTACTTGGGACAGGTATGCGTGCAATTGGGCCGCGCAGGCCCGGTAGGCGTCAATGCCCCTCCCGAAGGGGTCTTCTATATCCACGTTTTCCCCGGCGGCATAGCCGGATAGAAGCCATGCCTTGTCACCGGCGCTCAGGGCCCGTACGGCAGCGAGATGACCGCGGCTCATACAGAGTATCAAATCAGCCTCCTCGATGAGATCCGGAGTCAGAAGCCGGGTACGGTGATCCCCAATATCTATGCCCCGCTCATCCATGACGCGGATGGCTTCGGGACTCGCAGGCATGCCGGGATAGGCGGATATGCCGGCAGAGAATGCCTTAGCCCCAGCTTTACCCGCCTGCTCAATCAGGTCGGTGAACATGGCGGCGGCCATGGGACTTCGGCAGGTATTGCCGGTGCAGACAAATAACACATTCATACCCCCGCCTCCCCATCCGCGTCCACCGTACTAAACCCCGCCGCCCGCAGCAGCCGGTTCATAAAGGCAAGGCCCTCTCCCAGGGGGGCGATTCCTTCCGCGAGGATGGCGTCCACCCCCCAGGCGTCCATCTGCCGCAAAGCCGAGAAAAGGCTGCGGGCCATTTCCCTGGGGCTCTGGCGGCTTCCCAGGGGTATCACCCGGGCCCCCTGATACCGGTCAGCCGTCTCCGACGCGGCCAGTACACCCAGCGTACGGTCCTGCGCGGTATAGGCCTGTATCTGGTCTTGGATATGGTTTGATATATTTTCCGGCGTCCCGGTGATGACGGTCAAAGGCGCCCTGGGGGCGTAATGGGTGTGCTTGAGTCCCGGAGATCTGGCGGTCTGGCCCTTTGAGAGGGCCGCCAATACCGCTTCGGGGATATGGACGGGCCCTCCGAGTATAGCCTCCAGCATATCGACCGTCACATCCCCCGGCCGAAGGAGGGTACAGGGGGTCTCGCTCACATCCAGCACGGTGGACTCGATCCCCACCCGGCAGGCTCCGCCGTCCAAGATGAGGGGGATGCGCCCCACCATATCCTCGGCCACATGATCAGCCGATGTGGGACTGGGGCGTCCGGAGGAATTGGCGCTGGGAGCAGCGACGGGCAGGCCCGCCGCAGATATCAACGAAAGAGCCACGGGATGATCGGGCATGCGGACCGCCACAGTGGAAAGCCCGGCGGTTACGATAGCGGGGACGTTTTCTTTCTTTCCCATGACCAGCGTCAATGGACCCGGCCAAAACGCGTTCATAAGCTTCCTGGCGGCAGCGGGGACCTCCGCGATGGCGCTCACGTCCGCCGGATCCGCGATATGGACGATAAGGGGATTGTCAGAGGGACGTCCCTTGGCGCTGAATATCCGCGCCACCGCCTCCGGGTCCAGGGCGTTGGCCCCCAGGCCGTAGACTGTCTCGGTGGGAAATGCGACGAGCTGCCCCGACCGCAGCAGCGCCGCGGCTTTCTCGATCTGCTCGTCCATATTCTCTGTGTCTACATGAAGGACCGATGTATGCATTAGACCGCTCCTTAGATCCATATGGAAAGCGCCATCCCGACCAGAAGTCCCGCCACGAAGCTGACGGCAAAGCCCTTGTGCTTGCCAGCGGCTCCCGAGGGGAGCATTTCTCCGCTGATGACATAGAGCATGGCGCCTCCGGCAAATCCCAGACAGAGGCTGATGGCCCAGGCCGATATCTGGCCCAGCATCAGACCCGCGGCCGCCCCCAGACCGGTGGGCAGCCCCGCCGCCAGTGTCAGCAGCACGATCCGCAGCTTTGTAAGGCCGCCCATGCGCATGGGCGCCGCCATGGCGAGCCCCTCGGGGACATTGTGAGCCGCGATGACGATGCTAAGCCCCAGTCCCAGTGAAGGGTAGACCACCATCCCCGAACCGATGGCGAGGCCCTCGGGGAAATTGTGGGCCGCGATCCCGATCCCGAGCAATAGTCCCGCCTTGATGTACGCTGTGGAGCGCCGTGCCTCCTGGGCTCTGTCCAGGACCATATCCAGTACAAGGATGAACCCGGCGCCCAAGACTATACCCGCCGTCACAATGGGTACGCCGGCCATCTCAAATGCCTCGGGGATGAGATCAAAGCATACCACCGCGATCATCATACCCCCGGCGAGCCCCATGAGGCGCTGCAGTATCCGGGAGCCCTGTACCGGGATGAGAAAGGACAACACCCCGCCAAGCCCCGTACCGATCAGCCCCGCCGCGCTGCCGACTACAGCCGCCCACATCACCCCGTCCAATAGCAAAGCCCCCGTTTCTATCGTATAAAGGTTGGCTACGCTATTGTATGGGCTTTCATGGCTCGTTTATGTCTATTGGGCCATAGTCTGCAGTTTGCGGGCCTGATCCTCCGCCACCAGGGCGTCGATCATCTCGTCGATCTCCCCATCCAGAAAGGCCTCCAGCTGGTGGAGGGTGCACCCGATCCGATGGTCAGTGATGCGCCCCTGGGGGAAATTATACGTGCGGATGCGCTCGCTCCGATCCCCTGTCCCCACCTGACTGCGCCTTTCCTGGGCGTACTGGGCGGCCTGCTCCTCCTGCTTCTGCTCCAGGAGCCGCGCCATCAGTACCCGCATGGCCTTGTCCTTGTTCTTCAGCTGGGACTTTTCGTCCTGGCAGGTCACCACGATCCCGGTGGGGATATGGGTGATCCGCACGGCGGAGTCGGTGGTATTGACGCTCTGGCCCCCATGGCCAGAGGAACGGTATACGTCGACCCGCAGGTCCGCGGGATCGATCTGGACATCCACCTCTTCGGCCTCGGGCAGCACAGCCACCGTGGCGGTAGAGGTATGGATCCGCCCCCCGGATTCGGTGGTGGGGACCCGCTGGACCCGGTGGACGCCGCTCTCGTATTTGAGCCTGCTGTAGGCCCCGTCTCCCTCGATGACGAAGCTGATCTCCTTGACCCCCCCGATATCGGTGTAGCTCGCCCCCAGGACCTCGCTTTTCCAGCGGTGACGCTCGGCGTAACGGGTGTACATCCGATACAGGTCCGCGGCGAAGAGGGCCGCCTCGTCCCCGCCGGCCCCGCCCCGGATCTCCACCACGACATTCTTCTCGTCGTTGGGGTCCTTGGGCAGCATCATCACCCGCAGCGCCTGCTCGTTTTCCTCGATCTCTTGTTCCAGGCGTTCCCGCTCCTCGGTAAGCATCTTTGTGAATTCCTCATCCTGGGGCTCGCCAAGCATCTCTTTGGTCTCACTGAGCTCCGTGGCCAGCTTCTCATGGCGCTTCCACGCCGCCACCAATGGCTCCAGGGAGGAGTGCTCCTTGACCTTCTCGGTCCAGGCCGCCCGGTTCTCCATCACCGCCGGGTCGCTGATCTCCCCCGTCAGGCGGTCGTATTTCGCTAAAATCTCGTTGAGTTTGTCAAACATGGGGTCTCTCCTATGTTATTTCTTGATCGCGGTGACCACCCGGGGGATCCCGGAGAGGTCCGGATGTGTCTCGATATCTCTGAACGCACCTGACGAAGCCAATAACCCGGTGACTGATCCGGCCTGGTCGTATCCGACCTCCAGGGCGATGAGTCCGCCTCCGGCCAGGACGCCGGGGGAATCCTGCCCTAGCCTGCGGTAATAAACCAAGCCGTCCGGTCCCCCGTCCAGGGCAAGCCGCGGCTCTCCGGCAAGGGACACCTCCTCCGCCCGGATATAGGGAGGATTGGATACGATGACGTCCACTTCCGTTAGGGGAGCCAGCAGGTCCCCCTGGCGAAACGTGATCCTGTCAGCCACACCATGGACTTCGGCATTGTACCGGGCGACCGTGAGGGCCTCTTCCGAGCAGTCCACCGCCGTCACCCGCAGATCATGTATATAGTGGGCCAAGCTCACCGCCAACGCGCCGCTCCCGGTACCGATATCGGCTAACCGGCGTCTGTGAGGATGGGCTTTCAGCCAGGTTATTACCTGTTCGCAGAGCACCTCGGTATCGAACCGGGGGATCAATACCCGCGCGTCCACATAGAATGACAGCCCCATGAATTCCTTCTCATGGATGAGATAATGGACGGGCTCTCCATCGATGCGCCTTTTTGCCAGCGCCTGTACCTCTTTATATACCGTGTCTCCTATTTCCTCTTCCGGGTCCAGATAGAGTGCGTGGCGCTCTATCCCCAGTATGTGGGACAGCAGCATCTCCGCCTCCAGCCGGGGCGATTCGATCCCCGCCGCCGTAAGCGCCCGGGCGGCATCATACAGCGCTTCACGCCTCTTCATCCAGGCCGCCGTCCTTGGCGAGGAGGAACGCGCGGATGGCCACCTCCACCTGCCCGTCGTCGGGCTCTTTGGTGGTCAGCTTCTGCAGCATCATCCCCGGCCAGATCAAGATCTTGGCTAACCCCTTTTCGGTCTTCCCCGCCCACCGGATCAATTCAAAGGAGATGCCCGCCACCACGGGCAGCAGCATGATTTTAAATAGGATACGGAGGATGATATTATTCCATCCCAACAGGGAAAACACCAGAATGCTCACCACCATGACCACCAGCAGAAAGGCGGTCCCGCAGCGGGGGTTGAGCGTGCTGAAGGACTGGGCGTTTTCCACGTTCAGTTCCTTTTCGGACTCATAGCAATTGATGGTCTTGTGCTCGGCGCCATGGTATTGGAACACCCGGCGGATGTCCTTCAAAAACGATATGGAGATGATATAGCCGAAGAATATAATGAGGCGGATTATCCCCTCGATGAGGCTCAAAAGCACATTGGAATGGACGACGCCCCGAAGAAAACTGGTCGTCACCGCGGGAATGACCGTAAACAGCCCCACGGCGAGCACCAGGGACAGCAATAGAGAGAAGAAAATGGCGACGTTCTCCGCGGTGGAGCCGGTCTTTTCCGCCACCTTTTTATCTAGCTTGCTGGGACCGTACTCTTCCGCCGCCTCCTCGTCGTACATCTTGGCCGACTGCATGAGTACCTTGACCCCCACCACCAGCGCCTCCAGGAAAGTCACCACACCCCGGATGATGGGCCAGTCATAGATCTTCGCCCGCTTTTTCCAGGACACATAGGGCTGCTCCCATGTTTCGATGCTTTTATCTTCTTTCCTGACCGCCATGGCGAGTTTCTTGGGAGCCTTCATCATGACGCCCTCCAAAACCGCCTGGCCGCCGATCATACCTTTTTTCATCGCGTTACCCTCGATTTCTCAGTGTATCGGTATTGTAACATAGAATGATAGGAACGTGCCATATGGAAAGCCGTAAGCCGGAATAGACTGCATAAGTAAATGCCCCTCCGCACGCGAAGGGGCAAATCATCTTGTTTTGGTGGCAGACCGTTATTTCTTGTTCTTGTCTTTATCGAGCCCGTACCGTTTCTGGAACCGCTCGACACGTCCGCCGGTATCCACCAGTTTCTGCTTGCCGGTGAAGAAGGGATGGCATTTGGAGCAAATCTCCACATGCACGTCTTTTTTGACCGAACCGGTCTTGAATGTCTCACCGCAGGCACATGTTACCGTGGCCTCACCGTACTCGGGATGTATATCCGCTTTCATGGGCGTCACCTCTTTCCCATACTGATACGCCCAAACGGGCAGCTTTTGCATTATAGCACACTGTATTTACCGGTGCAAGCCTGTACGCGGACAAAATGCACTTCGCCGGAACGCAAGGAGACGCAATTCGGCCTGGGCCATACAATAAATGGCAGACAATACAGTATGTTGACAACACTTTTCCAGCCAAGTAGACTGGAGATAGAAGGATCTTGGATACTCAAAGGGGGACCGGCGGTGCTGATCAGGAGCATGCTGTATCATAGGAAGCCTTTGTTCTATCTGTTTATCGCGCTATTGGCAACGATGATCGCGGCGGGTATCTGGCTCCTCGTACGCTCGCCCGTGCAAAACGCCGGGGGTCAGGGGACGCCGGCGCCGGTATCTACGCCCGCCGCTAAAAGGGAAAACCTATCCGAAACCGTCACCATAAAGCTGCATCAGGGCGGTGAATTGCCATAGATGTCGGTCCGTAACGGGCTTAATTGCATGGAAAAGGCGGAGAGTACTCTCCGCCTTTTCTCATATCGTTGCCTTCCGGCGCTGTTTTGACTATTAGTATCCCCTATTATTGTAGCTATCGCGGCCGGAGTAGCCGTCTTCCTTGTCCATGGTCTTGAAATGCTCCATCATGAGATCGATGAACTGGGCGTTAGAGCTGGTGCGCATCAGGTCGTTGATGATGATCTCGGTGATCCGGTCGGGCCGGCCATCGCTTAAATATTTGCGGATATTCCATACGCCCTGGAGCTCTTTTTCGGAAAGCAGCAGGTCTTCGCGGCGTGTGCTGGATTTATTGAGATCCACCGCGGGGAAGATGCGCCGTTCGCTCATCTTGCGGTCAAGGTGTATCTCCATATTGCCGGTACCCTTGAATTCCTCGTAGATCACCTCGTCCATCCGGCTGCCGGTGTCCACCAGAGCCGTGGCGATGATGGTGAGGCTGCCGCCGTGCTCGATATTGCGGGCCGCGCCGAAGAACCGCTTGGGCTTGTGCAGGGCCGCGGGATCAAGTCCCCCGGAGAGCGCCCTGCCGGAGGATGAGATGGTGAGATTGTACGCCCGGGCGAGGCGCGTGAGGCTGTCAAGCAGGATGCAGACGTCCCGGCCCTGCTCGACGAGCCGCATGGCCCGCTCCAAGACGATCTCCGCCACCTTGGTGTGGTTCTCCGGCGGCTGGTCAAATGTCGAATACACCACGTCGCCCTGGATGGAGCGCTGCATGTCGGTGACTTCCTCGGGGCGCTCGTCGATCAGTAGCACGATCTTGTATATATCGGGATAATTGCGGGTCATGGAGCTTGCGATCTTTTTTAGCAGCACCGTCTTGCCGGCCTTGGGGGGTGAGACGATGAGGGCGCGCTGACCCTTGCCGATGGGGGATATGAGATCGATGATGCGGGTGGCGAGTTCCTTGGGGTTTTTGCGGTTTTCCAACGTGATCCGCTCATCGGGGAAAACCGGGACCAGCTCGTCGAAGGGCCTGCGGTGCAGTGCCGCCTCGGGATTGTCGCCGTTGACAGAGTCCACATACAATAAGGCCTTGTATTTCTCGCTGTCCTTGGCCTTGCGGGTCTTGCCCACCACAAAGTCCCCTGTCTTTAAGTGAAACCGTCTGATCTGTGACTGGGAGATATAGACGTCCTTCTCCCCCGAGAGATAATTATTGGACCGCAGAAATCCGTACCCGTCGGGCAGTACCTCGAGGACGCCCCCCGCCTGCTCACAATCTCCGCTGTTGAGTATCTCGGGGATGGCGGGATTGGAGGTATTGTACTGCTTTTTATAGGTGCGGCGGGGCCGCTCTCCCCTGTGCTGAGGCTCTTTGGGCGCCTCCTTTTTTTCCTGGGGCTGCTGGGTCGCGGGCTGCTCCACGGCGAGGGACGGGGCCTCTTCTGCGGGCTTCGCCTCTTCGGGTTCGCTGTCAGGCTGTGGAGGCTGATGTGCCTGGGCCTCTTTTCTCAGGCTTTCCGTGATCAGATTGATCAATTGCGGTTTGCGCAGCTGCGAGATGCGTTTAAGCCCGATCTCTTTGGCGAAATCGCGTAATTCGGGTAAGGAGTTATTCTCCAAGCGCATCAGATCCATGGGGATACCTTCTTTCCGCTCTATGCATTTTTACATATAAAATTGATTCAGAATGAGATATGATTTTGATCCATCCCTATCTTTGCACCGCCAAAGGAGGCGTTGCGGTATTTATCTATACCTGGCTATATATCGGATACTCCGTTATTTCTGTTTGGAATAGGTCAGCGCCGCCCCGATAAAATCCCGGAACAACGGGTGGGGACGATTGGGCCTGGACTTGAATTCAGGATGGAACTGCACCCCCACAAACCAGGGATGGTCCTGTAACTCCACCATCTCCACCAGCTTGCGGTCGGGAGACATGCCGCCGACGACCAGTCCCTTTTCTACCAGTCTATCCATATACTCATTGTTATATTCGTACCTGTGCCGGTGACGCTCGTAGACTTCCTCCCCCGCGCCGTAGGCCTTCTCGGCCAGGGTACCGGGCTGGATCCGGCAGGGGTAGACCCCCAGACGCATGGTGCCGCCCTTGTCCTCTATATCCTTCTGCTCGGGCATCAAGTCGATCACGGGATGGGGGGTATTGGGGTCAAACTCGGTGGAGTGGGCGCCGGTCATGCCCAGGACATTGCGGGCGTACTCGATGACCGCCGTCTGCATCCCCAGGCATATGCCGAAGAAGGGGATTTTGTTTTCCCGGGCGTAGCGCACGGCCTCGACCTTACCCTCGATGCCCCGATCGCCAAACCCGTAGGCCACGAGAATACCATCTATATCCGAAAGCAGTTCCGCCGGAGGCGTCTTCTCCAGACGCTCAGAGTGGATCCAGCGGATCTTCACGTCTATGTCATGGGGCAGCCCCCCGAACACCAGGGATTCGGCGATGGAGATATAGGCGTCGTGTAGCTCCACGTATTTGCCCACCAGACCGATGGTGACGCTTCCCTCGAGACTCTTCATATGGGCCACCATCTGTTCCCATTCGGATAGCTCGGCGGGACCGCAGTCCAGGTTCAGCTTCTCGACCACCAGATCGTCAAGCCCCTCTTGTTTCAGCAGCAGGGGCACTTCATATAGGTTGTCCGCGTCCATGTTCTGGACCACGTGTTTGCCGTCCATATTGCAGAATAGCCCGATCTTTTCCTTGAGCTCCCGGCTGATGGGTTTTTCGGACCGGCACACGATCACATCGGGCTGGATGCCGATGCCGCGCAGTTCCTTGACGCTGTGCTGGGTGGGCTTGGTTTTGAGCTCCCCCGCCTTGCTCAAGTACGGGACCAGCGTCACGTGGATGTACATGCACCGTTCCGGCCCCACTTCGCCCTTGATCTGGCGGATGGCCTCCATGAAGGGCAGGCTCTCGATATCGCCCACGGTGCCCCCGATCTCGGTGATGACCACGTCGGGGTTCTTTTCCTTGGCGACTCTATAGACTCTGTGCTTGATCTCGTTGGTGATATGGGGGATGACCTGTACGGTGCGCCCTAAAAACTCCCCGCGGCGCTCCTTCTGTATGACGTCGCCGTAGATGGCGCCGGTGGTGACATTATTGCTCTGGCTTAAGTTTACATCGATGAAGCGTTCGTAATGGCCGAGATCCAAATCGGTCTCCGCCCCGTCGTCGGTGACGAAAACCTCCCCGTGCTGGTAGGGACTCATGGTCCCGGGGTCGACATTGATGTAGGGATCAAACTTCTGGATGGATACGGTAAGGCCCCTGCTCTTCAGTATACGGCCAAGCGATGCGGCCGTGATGCCTTTCCCCAGGGAAGACACAACACCACCAGTCACAAAGATAAATTTGGAATTCATAAATCCTCCGGAAATATATACATGTAAAAGAACGAATCGGCCACTGGAATATGTATGGTCTGATGAAAAGAAAAGGTACCGTATTCCCTGATTATTTTATAGGTCAGCACACGGTATTGTCAAGGGATAAATCCTTGCGGACGATATGGGGGGCGTAGGATACGGTGAGCCAGCTGGGTCCCGCGTTTCGGCCGGATATATCGATGAGGTAATCGAGGCGCAGATCGCCCTCGTCTTCATTGACATGACAGTCCACTTTGGTGGCGAAAACGCCCATTTCCATCTCCCCGTAGGGGGTGTCCACGATATTGACGTATTTCTTGCCCTGCTCAAAGAACATCTGGGACGGGAAAGAGCCCTCCCGGCGCAGAAACACGCTGCCCTCATGGACCTCGATAAAGGTACGGGTACCCACCAGACCGCTTAATTCGCTCTCGTCATACTCGATCATATAAGCGTCCCCCGCTTTGGTGAGGGTTCCCTCGGTGATCAATTCGATGGGGTTGTCCATCTTGTCGATACCGTAAGGATTGCCTGCGATGCGTATAAATACCTTCCGTTGATCCGATGCTTGTCCCATAATCCCAACCCTTTGCTATAGAATCTCGCCCGCATTATAGGGCCTGCGGCGCCCTAAAGTCAAGCGGCAATCTGCACCATTTCCTAATAACTCTCAATATCTACCGATGCCTGGACATCGACCGCCTCGCCCAGAAACCACCGGGCGATCCCCCGAAAGCCTTCCCCGGTGTCGCTCACATAGTACAGGATCTCTCCGGGGGTATCTTTCTCCGAGAGAGCGTCCTGATCCTCCAGGTATTTCTTGGCGTCCAGGGCGGTCTGCTTGGCGGGATTGATGAGCGTGACGCCCTCTCCCATGATGTCCCCGATGGTATCCTCCAGCAGGGGATAGTGGGTGCAGCCCAGGATCAATGTGTCCGGGCTTTCCTCCCGCAGTTCGGCGAGGTACGCCTCCGCCGTCAGATGGGCGATCTCCCCGTCGCCCCAGCCCTCCTCGGCCAGGGGGACAAAGAGGGGACAGGCCCGGGCGCTCACCCGGATGGCGTCCTTCAGCTCATGGATGGCGCGCTCGTAGGCCCGGCTGCGGATGGTGGCCGCCGTACCGATGACCCCGATATGATCCGCGTCGGTGGCCGCCACAGCCGCCGCCACCCCCGAGGGGACCACCCCCATGGCGGGGACCGGCAGCTTCTCCGCGATCCGGGGCAGCGCCACCGAGCTGGCGGTACCGCAGGCCACCACGATCAGCTTGACATCCCGGGAAAGCAAAAACCGGATGCACTGCTGCGTGTAGCGCGTAACGGTCTCATCGGACCGGGGCCCGTAGGGCACCCGGGCGGTGTCACCGAAATACACCATGTCCTCATGGGGAAGGACGGCCTTCAGTTCCTTGATGGCGGTGAGTCCCCCCACGCCGGAGTCAAATACGCCGATGGGTCGATTATCCATATCACTGTCCCTTTTCTATTGCCAGGGAAATCAAAGCGTCACAGAGCCGCGGGTAGGGAAGTCCTGTGGCGGCCCAGAGCTTCGCGTACATGCTGATCCGGGTAAACCCGGGGATGGTATTCAGTTCGTTGATATAGATCTTGCCGCCCTCGGGATCATAAAAGAAATCCACCCGGGCAAGTCCCGCGCAGTCCAGGGCCCTGTAGGCGGCAAGCGCCATCTTTCTGACCTGCTCCCGTATGGATTCGTCTATATCGGCCGGGATGACGATCTCGCTTTCGTCCCCTGTCTCGTACTTGGCGGCATAGTCGTAGAATTCATGGCAGGGCACGATGCGTCCCACGGTGGAGGCGCGGGGGTGTTCATTGCCCAGCACCGCGCACTCGAGCTCCCAGGCGGTGATCCCCTGCTCGATCACCAGCTTGGGATCATACCTGTCGGCTTCTTTCAGGGCGTCGATCAGGTCTTTTCTCTCCTTGACCTTGGTGATGCCCACACTGCTGCCCAGATTGGCGGGCTTGACAAACACGGGATAGGTCAGCGCCGACTCGATCCGCTCGACGGCGGTCTCCTCCCTCTCCCGCCACTCGTGGCGGTATAGCACCACATAGGGCACCTGGTTGAGCCCGGCGTGTTTCAGGACGGTCTTGGTCATGCCCTTGTCCATGGATACGGCGCTTCCTAAGACCCCCGCGCCCACGCAGGGCAGACCCGCTAATTTGCAGACGCCCTGGATGGTGCCGTCCTCGGCGTTGGGTCCGTGCATGACCGGGAAGACCACGTCCAGGGGATGGACGGTACCCGGATCGTTGACGGCGAAAAAGCCCCCGATGGTAGGGTCCGGCGGCAGTACGGCGGGGACGGCGTCCCTAAGCCAGTCATCGGACTCCAAAGCGTCCATATCGTCACCGTGGTACCAGTACCAGCCCCCCTCCCGGGTGATGCCCAGGGGGTAGACATCGTATGTATCGGGGTTTAGATTGCGCATGACCGAGGCGGCCGAATGAAGGGACACATCATGTTCCCCGGACCGGCCTCCGAACAGTACGGCGATGCGTATCTTGCTCATACCCTGTACCCTCCCGCCATTGGTTTCATATTATTCTACTACGCCGGGAGGTGTTTCACAACCGGGATTTACTCGTATCCTTGATGATGAGCATGCCTTTTTCGTTTTCTATGAGCTTGAATATCTCCTCCTCATGGCCGGTGGCCGCGTTGATATAGACGAGATAGGTCTGGCCGCCGTTCTCGACCTTGAATTCATAGCAGAGCACTTCCTTACCCGTGTCCAGGGGAATCAGGGCGAGCTGCCGGTCCTTCACCGTCAACCCCCGCCGAAGCATGGCCTCAGCCTCCTCTACGGTCAGCTCCGGCGCGGGGATATCCCGCTCATGATGGTGGAGATAGTAATTGGTCGCCTCCCATCCCATGAGACTTAAGTCCGCCATCGACACCTGGACCTTGATCTGATCGGCGTAGCAGAGCACATCACCCTGCCGGTAGGCGAATGTCACCAGCAGCATCCCCTCCTCCAGCTGGCGGTACTGGGGGATCATACTCCCCATGCCCTTCCCGGCCACCAGATCGATGGCCGCCTGATAGGCCTGCCCCTCGTCCATCTGCGCCGCCGGGGGCGTTCCCTCCCATAAAAGGGTCAATACCCGCCCGCCCGCGACGCTGACCGAGGCGTACAGCCGCCCTTCACCATTGGCCGGAACGGCGTAAAACCCCCATGTGGCGATCTCTCCCTGGGTATCGAGGCCCCGTTCGATGGTATAGCCGTCCCCGAGAAAATCGCTCAAACGCTGCTGGGCGGTATCCGCGTCCACCTCCGCCTCATTAAAGTATGTCATATCCGGCGTCAGCCGTGTCTCGGAGAAGGGGCCGTCGTAGATGATATGGGGATACTCGATACTGGTCTGCTGGATCGACTGGTAGGGGGCCTCGATCTGTGTGGTGAGCGCTTCTTCCCCCTGGGGCGGCTGACCGGAAGAAAAACTGTCCACCACCTGGACGCAGCTTTCCAAAAGACTGTTCAGGACGTCCTGGTTTTTCACATCGATGGGCTGGCGGCGTCCCAGACGGCCCATGAGCGACTGGCAAAAATCGGAGACCTGATTCAGGTATTTGCTCATGTCGCTGCCGGGGACCCCCAGCTCCGGGAGCTGACCCAGGTTCTGCTGGGCGCTGTCGGCGTGACGCCATACATTGGACAGCAGCATCAGATTCTGCTCAGGGTCGCCGCTTATGGTGAGTTTCTCAAGGTCTGTCTGTATATTCTGCACATGCCCCACCAGTTCGTAGTAGGATTTGGAATACAGATTGTCCATATAGGCCTTGTAGTCCTGCTGCTTCTGGCGTTCATTCACGCCCCAATTGACGAGGCCCCCGACTACCGCCAATGCCCCCAGGACGGGGAGGGCGTATTTTATCCATTTGGTATTCATTGTCAGCGATCCTCCTCTTATTTGCAGAATACGTGCTTGCCGATGGTGACATGGACAGGCAGAGAGAATATCCACGGGTCGATGGCGGTGGCCGGGTTGTAGTAAAAGAGGGCGTTGTAGGATGGATCCCAGCCGTTCAGCGCGTCCCGCGCGGCCCTGCGGGCCTCCTCGCCGTGACTCAGGTTGATCTGGCCGTCGGACACGGCGGTAAACGCGCCGGGTTGGTAGACGACCCCGGCGATGGTATTGGGGAATTTGGGGCTCTCGACCCGGTTGAGGATCACAGCCGCCACCGCCACCTGGCCCACATAGGGCTCCCCCCGGGCCTCGGCATAGACAGCCCGCGCCAACAGTTCCAGGTCACGGCCGCCGGAACCGCCGCCTCTCGACGGGGCCCCGGCAGTCCCTCCGGTCAGCCGTATGCCCAATGCCGCCGCCGTGCTGTCCCCCACCACCCCGTCGACGGTGAGGCCGTTTTTACGCTGAAAATCCCTCACGGCCTTGGAGGTGCCGGCGCCAAACACGCCGTCCACCGCGCCGTCGTAATACCCCCACTGCTTGAGACGCCGCTGCACCTCGCTGACAGTCCCTCCCCTGCTGCCCCACGACAGCACCGCCGCGGGCACCGCCCGAACATAATCACACCCCGCCATCAGGACTACCAGGGCGCAGATCAATACGATAGTAACAATTCTTTTCAAATGCATGCTGGGTCACCTCCGTGCATCCATAGTGTGATTGAATGGCGGGGACCCTATGCATGGGATGGCTGCGAAAGAAGAAATAGGATGCGGGACGGACCCCGAGGCTTTGATTCCGGCATGCGTGGTTTGGTTGAAAAGGCGTGACCACATAGATAAAAGGGCGATCGTCGATCGCCCTTTCATGGCTATGCTTCAGTCAGCGCAGCGCTATCCCGCTATCAAAATATCCCTTTGACCCATTCGACTATCTTAAATCTGATCTGGGGCCGCTTCTCTTTTTCCGCCGCGTTTGCTGCAGATCCGGCGGTATCACCGGCGTTTTCCTCCGCCTCGGGCTCTTCTATTGTGTCCTCTTTTTCCTCTTCTTCTTTTGTTTCCGCCTTTTTTGCGGCCTTGTCATGTGCCGAGGTATCGTTGACGCACAGCGGCGGGAACAACACGCACCACCAGTTGGCCCCGGAGCCCTCTCCCAGGATCACCCGCAGGGCATGGTACTCCCCGGCGGGGAGGACGCAGTCCCCGTACTGGCGGGTGGGAAATGGAAACATACCGTATTTACTGACGGCGCCATAGGGCATACCGTTTTCCAGGAGGGTCCTGCGGGCGATAGCGGAAATGGCCGGGAGGTTGTCGCATATGGTCTGCCCGGCTTCGGCCAGGCTCTTTTCGGAGGCGAAGGTATCGCCGTAGGCGTCGAGGATGGCATCCCGGACCTTGTGCTTCACGGCCTGGTCGGCGGGACTATCGCTGTTGGCGATCACATGGAGACGGATATAGTCCCCGCTCTCCCGGGCGCCAGCCGGGGGGGTCCATATGGTCCCCAGGACCAGGATGATGACCGCTCCGATCAAGATACGATGCCGCATAAAAAAACCGCCTTCCGTCTGAGAACCACCGCGACACGAATCGCAGTGGCCAGTGTGTACTGCTTTAGCAGTATTGCCCGAAAGGGGGTTGTGTTATTCCTGTGTAGTGGATGTTTTGGTGCGTTTGACGATATACATATCCCGGTTGGCCACGTCCAGGATGTCCTCCCGGTTGTGGGCGCCGAACTCTGTGGAGGCGATGCCGATGGAGATGTCGATGTCCTTGAGCCGGTTGTCCTCGATCTGGGCGGTCATGAAGTCACTGCGGATCCCCTCCGCCGTCATCTGGGCCTGGGACCGCTTCTGTCCGGGCATCACCAGCACGAATTCATCCCCGCCGTAGCGCACCCCGATATCGTCCTCCTGGGCGTTGTCCCGGATGATGTGGCCGATGGCGGCCAATACATCGTCCCCGGACTGGTAGCCGTACCGCTCGTTGACTTTCTTGAAATGATCGAGGCTGATCATCAATAAGGAGACCGGATCCCCGGTGTCGTTCACGTAATTGAACAGATACTCCAGGTATTCCATGAGGTAGCGGTGGGTGTAGAGCCCCGTCAGCTCGTCGGTGCGGACGATATCGCTCAGCTGGCGGTTGTGCTCCCGGATCATCTCCCTGGATTCGTCGAGCTGGGTGATGAGCTTCTCCTTCACCGCCAGCATATTGGACATATCACGGGTACGGTGACGGCCGCGTTTAAACTGTACCTGGACGCTGCGCCCCAGATATGCCGCGCCCCCCAGCATGGCCAGGTGGTAGATATAGCGCAGCATGGCCTCCCGCTCGGCAAAGATCTTCCACTCATCGCCGAAGATCGCCATGCCGCTCCATCCCAATACCGTCAGCAGTATAAATCCCAGGGTGGAGCGCAGGGGATAGACCAGGGCGATCCGCACGATATAGCTTACGTACAGCAGGAATATGATAGACACATGGGTCTGCCAGTGCATGAGCAGTATGAATACCAGCTCCACAAGCTCCAATACCAGCCGGATCACATGATGGAGCCCGGGGGCCAATAAAAACTTCTTGAAGAACAAAAACAGCACGTAGACCAGTATCACAAAGAAACCGAGATGCAGAAATGTGCCTCCGGCGCCGCCGTAGGCCACGATGGCCGTCAGGGCCGCCGTCAGTATGGATAAAATGCGAAAAACCAATTCGGTATATAACAATGGGTGCCGCCTTCCGATTTACGTGCGATAATGATAGAAAAATGTCACTTTTAGTAATTCTGCATAGGGCGTGTTTTTCCTTCACCCGGCGCGATCCCGGCCGGGATGGGCGATATGACCCGCACAAAGGGATGGCCGCCCGCCAGTCTCTGTGCCGCCCTCCGCGCCGTTTCCGGGTCGTCAAATAGACCAAATACAGTGGGACCGCTGCCGCTCATCCGGGCGGTTATGGCGCCCTCCCCCATAAGCGCCTCCCGGATGGAAGGGATCACGGGGCACAGAGAATCGGCGGCGGGCTCCAGCATATTGATCATGCGAAAGGCGGCTTTCCGCCAGTCCTCCGCCGCCAGGGCGTCGATCAGCCCGGCCGTGTCGGGCCGGGGACCGGGAGGCATTTCGTCAAACCGGGCGTACACAGCAGCGGTACTCAATGGAACACCGGGATTGACCAGGACAAAGACCGGACCCGCCCCCAAGGGAGGCAGGGACGTTAATTCCGTGCCCCGGCCTGTGGCAAGAGCGAGCCCGCCCGTCAGGCAGAAAGGCACGTCGGCGCCAAGCTCCGCCGCGATACCTAGTAACGCCTTCCCCGGAAGGGGGTCCCCGTGCAGACGCTGGAGGCCCGCGAGGACCGCCGCCGCGTCGGCGCTCCCCCCCGCAAGCCCGGCGGCGATGGGGATATCTTTCTCGATCCGGATATGGGCTCCCGTATGCGCCCCGGCCGCCCGCAGATAGGCGGACGCCGCCCGGTGGGCGATATTGCCCTCATCGATGGGCAGGCCGGATGCCCCGGTCTCGAGGGTGATCCCCGTATCCTGTATATGTATATGTATCGTATCGTACAGACCCACGCTGCAGAGCACCATCTCCACGGGATGGTACCCGTCCTGTCCCAAGGGGCCCGCCCCCAGGGACAGATTGACTTTGGCATAGGCACGGATGGCGGTATTCATATCCATATCAGTATTATATAAAACTACGGGATGATTGAAAATAGCCATCCCCAAATCAGATTCGGTGAATTACGCCGAGCGAGCGGTCTTTTTGCCGCGGGTGACGTCTCCATAAGACGATATATATGAAACGCTGGGGCTCCCGTTTTACTGTGTTTTTATTATTTTGGTGGTTACAATGCGCGGTCATGAACGGGATCATTGACTCTCGAAAACCCTGATTACCAGATGAATGCCGGGTTTTTCACGCCTCATCCCCGGGAAGGGGCGCTTCTTGGTCATATAATTTTTACGGGCCTCACAAAGCGCTTAATAATATTTTGAACGATGTTCGTTTAACAAATCCTGACAGGCGGGTTTCGTACGGCGGTGATGTATCTGCTGTGTATCCGTATCATAAACGAATATGAGAGAAAAAGAAACAGAGCAAATACACTGAAGACTAGGGACCGCTGTCTGAAGGGGAAGCACCATATCCGGACCCGCGGGCCACCTTCCCCTCGGGTATTGACGGGCATGTCATCACTGCAAGCCATCCCTCACTGGGACTTGAGATACCGTATAGGTATTTTTTCTTTATCCGCGAACAAAAACTGTTTGCGCGTGATAGCGAAACAAAAAAAACCGCCGGTATCCGGCGGTTTTGTATGGTTTTGAGCGGCCTAAGAGGTTTTGCGGATCCTGGGTTTGTATATCAGCAGCTTGCTCCCCGCCGCGGGTTCCTCCGCAGGCGGGATCTCATTGAACTCCCGCAGCGCTCCGGCGGACATCCGGTAGGCCTTGCCGATATCCCACAGGCCCTCTCCAGCCGATACCCGGCGAATGTAGAGCCCCGGCTCCATGGTATCGGTATCCTCCTGCTCCTCCAGATCAATGATGCTAGGCGCTTCTTCCTTTTCATAGAGCCACAGGTCCACCTGGGCCACACACTCCCCGTCCCGGGTCACGATAGATAGATCCGCGACACATCCGGTTGATTCATTGACGGCATCCGTTTCCACATCCACCACAAAGGGCCACTCGTGGACCGTGGTCTCATAGCCCTCCGTCCCGTCCCGCAGAAGATCCAGCACGGCCACACCATCCAGACGCACACCGCCGTCATAGGGCACGGCGTCCACGGCGGCGATCCGAAACGCCCCGTCGGCAAAATCACTGTCCGCGGCCGCGTCCTGCCACTCATCGGCGAATACGGGAACCTCCCGGCGGACCATGGAAAGGGACGTAAGGGCCGTCAGCACCTGGGCCTGCACACTGTAATCGTGCTCCACGCCGTATAGGTCGGTGACGATCTGCTTCATGGACGGGGCGACCACCACGCCCTGGGCGTCGATCACCGCCTCCACATCCAGGACACGCGACTCCTCTTCCTCAAATCCCTCCCGGATCTTCACATGACCCTGGCGGACCTGGGCGGTCAATACGCCTGCCTCAAGGCCCGAGGCGCTCTCCCCGTAGAGCGGCTGTGAGAAGGGTATCTCCCCCTGCCACTCCATGGGCGGAAGCGTCGCGTCTTCGCAAAGGTACAGAATCTTGACGGAGAGGTTGCCCTCGATATGGGGGGCCTCCCGTGTGGTGTTTAAGGCAGCGTCGGTAATCAGCATCTCGCTGTACAGTATCCTCGCCGGCGCCGGCAGCCGGGAGGGCAGCTCCACCGACTCGCGCATGGCGATCTGCTGGTCCAGGGTCTGGCTGAGGGTCAGCCACTCCTGGGAATAGACCTTTCGCTCAATCCCGGAGGGCAGCAGGGACGGGTCTAACGCCTCGGCCCGGCCGGTCTTGACCCCCTTGCCGGTCAAGACAAGCGTGCTTTCCATCCGCAGGGACCGGGGATCGATCCGCGAGGCGGTGACCTCCTCGATCTGCGCGCTGACAAAGGCGCGGGTCTCGCTGTCAAGCCCCGCCGCTTCAATGGATTGGGAAAACTCCTGCTCGAATGACGCGCTCTGCAGGCTCGGCACGTCTTCCTCCGAGAGGGACTCGTACAGTACGGTATAGCGGACCAGTCCATCCACCATGATCCCGTCGCTGTAGCGCTCCGTCCCCATCACCGACGCCTGGGCCCTAACCCCCAGCACCCGGTGAATCTCAGGATACCGGATCGACAGATCCGCCTGCTCCCGTACCTGCATACGGGTACTGAATGGCTCTACGTTTTCTAAAAAAATGATGTCGTGGGTCAACGAATTGGACACCCCCATCACTCCCCCTAGCATATTCTCCGTATATTGATATACCTCAGTCGGCTGAAATATGCTCGATCGGCCGAGAAATTGTCCCAATTCTCAGACGAATATTGGCGGCGATGAGATCGGAATAGCAAAACGACAGCATTCGGGTTCCTTCGTGGCTGTCGTTGACGCGGATGGTAAACACGTTGGCGTATACCCCCACCAAGGTGCCTGTCTGTTCTGCGGTGCGGACCCGTCCCTTGGTCTTTAAAAAACTCACCGGACATCCGATGTGCTTGCCCAGCATTTTCTGCAGCTGATAGATCCGTTCGCTCTTGTACACCCTGGTCTCCTTACTTGTTTATTCTTACTGTCCCCTGAAATGCGAAAATTATTAGCGCCTAGTGTCTGCTGGAATTTTTACCGGGCTCTGCATGCGTCTTTGCCGGACATTACTCTCTAAACCCGCCCACCTAACGTGCTTGGCAATGTTTCCCTTCGTTTCAGGATTTCCGTAATTATATTGCGGGCCATGGGCGGGTTCCTTCTCTCTCACAAACACTGCTCTACATGTGAATACGGAGCTTTTCTTTCTCCATCCGCGGGAACGCGCGTGCCGTAAGTCATATATTTTCGCGGCACAAACATAACCGGTTAGCATACATTTTGAACGATGTTCGTTTGGCATATTCTACCATTTTTTCATTCCGCAAGCGACCATGGATTGCTGTGATCATATATCAGCATACTACACGTATACGCGAGAAAAAGAAACACAGCAAATACGGAGAAAAGCGGTTATCGGGGGGTTGTTTTCGGCGGGAGGGGACGCGGTCCGATGGGGGCATCGGGCCCTACATACCGAGCCGCTGCCAAGCCTGTCCGCTTCGTATTCTCTGCACTCATGCGAGGTTCATTCCACGCTTTTATCTTCGTACCTACATCTCAGTTCTCCCTCTTTTTTCGTGCCATTTGCTCCAGACTCCAAGTGGTACGGCTTTGCAAAAGCAAAACGTATCCGTAAATATCCGATAGACGAATTTGGGGAAGGGCCTCCGAAATCGGCTTATGATTACATGCAAAGAAGCGGCCCAAGCAAGACCCTGAGCGTTGACGCGGCCTGTGGAAGCGGGTATCCAAGGAGGGCGGCCCGATGGGGGCATCAGTTAAGAGGTTTGTTTCCGGCGGGAGAGGATGGAACGGCACGGAGGCCGTTCCGGCGGGGGGACGCGGCCCGATGGGGGCATCGGGCCCTACATACGAAGCCAGCATAAGGGAGGACACCTCATCCGGCCCTCACGGGCCACCTTCTCCTCAAAGGAGAAGGCTTTTGGGGGCCACCATATCCGGCCTGAGGTGTGCAGTATTTTAAATGGTTTGTTTCTGGAACGGCACAAAAGGCCGTTCCCTACGAAAACAACGGCAGTTTACGGCGGGAGGGGACGCAGCCCGAGGTAGCATCGGGCCCTACATACGCAGGCGTAGTCGAACCACGCTGAGACACTGGGTTAACGAGGCCGATCAAAAAGCCCTGAATGCTAGGCACGGCGAGGCTTATGAGGGAGGCGTAGTAGAACCTACGCCGACGAATAAACGGAGCCGTAACGACGCAGACGGGCTTTTTCATCGGCCATTTACATAAAAAGGCCCAGCAAATCTGCTGGGCCGTAAACATTCACTAAAGCGATGGTTGGGATTCTTCTTTTTCCAAATTCACTTCCTGCATATAATCCAGCGAGTCCTCGCAATCGTCCCGGTCCAGGATCTCGCCGTCGTCCTCGGGGGGCAGGAAATCCTTCCACTCGTCCAACTGCATCTCTTCCATCTCTTCCTCTTCCTTCTCGTTCTCGGCCTTACAGCTGTCGCACATTTCCTGACCGGGCTTGAGATAAAATTCACCGCATTCGGGGCAAAGCTCCTGTTCCGTGTCGTCGCTCATTTGCTCCCGTGCCTCCTTGGCGGTGAGATTGCGCTCGGTACGACAGACTTTGCACATGCCTTCCTCCTCGGTGATATAGTTCAGCCCGCAGATTGGACACTTGACATACATGGGTCTTCACCCCCTTTTGCCGTAGATAGGCAGCAGGACAGCAGCCATTGCATAGTCTATTCCACGGAAAAGAAAAAAATCCTCCTGTTCCATAGCGCGTAAACCCCATAGAAATAAGGCGGATTTCCGCTGTCTCTCGCCGGAAATCCACCTTTTCCACCCTGTTATCCACAGGAAATATGTCTTTTTGTAGGATTAGGCCGGGGGTTATCCACAATATCCACAGGGTTATCCCCAAATGCCCGGTATCTCGGGCTTTTTGATTGTGGATAAGATTTTACCGTTTTTTACGCCTGTCCGGTACGGAGATTTCCCGTAATCTGTTCCCGTTTTTGTTCCCGTACAGTCCGAACACACGTACCCGTTTTCGCTGATCCCAACCGATGCACGCCTCGCTTACGCCGACATTTCCATACTGAGCTTATCGGCGACCAGCGCGATGAATTCTCCATTGGTGGGTTTATCGTTTTTGGAGTAAACCGAATACCCGAATATCTGATTGATGTTTTCCACCTTGCCCCTGCTCCATGCCACATCGATGGCGTGGCGGATGGCCCGCTCGACCTTGCTGGCCGTGGTCTCGTACCGCTCGGCGATCCCCGGATACAGCCGTTTGGTGATGGCGTTGATCATGGTGGGATCCTCCACCACCATCTTGATGGCCTCCCTAAGGAAGTGATACCCCTTGATGTGGGCCGGTATGCCCACCACCAGGAATATGTTGGTCACCCGCTCCTCCAGGCTCTTGCCCGTACCCTTGGCGGCGGCCATGCCTTCGTTGACCGCGGGCAGCGAGCCGGAAAACATATCCCGGAGCCTTTTCACCATCATCTCCATATCAAAGGGCTTCACCATGTAATAGCGCGCCCCCAGGCGGATGGCCCGACGGATCAGTTCCTCATTCCCCACGGCTGACAGGCAGATGATGACCGGCGGCTTGTCCAGATTGAGCCCGTTAAGGGTTTCCAGCACCCCGAGGCCGTCCATCTTGGGCATGACCATGTCCAGGATCAATACGTCCGGCTGCATGGACTGGACCATCTCCAATGCCTCAATGCCATTGTAGGCATTGCCCACCACTTCCAGGTTCCGCTCTTTGTCCACATAGGTCTGGAACAACTGCTGGATCCCCGGATTGTCATCCGCCATAACTACTCGCAACGATTCTTCCATGTCCTTTCCCCCTTCCGCCATCCCATTCGACAAATTTTTCGGCGATTCGTCGAATCGGCTCGATGTATGTCGATAGCTGGCATTTTTGGTATTTTATGTTTTGTCCTGTTTTTATGATACCATATGTCTATAGGTTAGGAAAGAGGAATATCCTTTTTTTAAACTTTTTATTCTACCAGCACGCTTTTCCTGTTTCGGCGTCTAAAAAGCACAGCCAATACCCCATGCCGGTGCCGGGGTCCACCGGGATAAACCGGGAAAATCCGTAGCCCGGCGCGGGGGGCATCCAGTACATGCCGCCGGGGACCGCGTAGATGATCGTCTTGACTTTTTTCTCGCAGCGGGTAAGCCCCACCAGGTAATGATCAAAGGCTCCGTAATAGGGATCCCTGCGCTGGGGCTGGATCACCACCCACTCGGTATCGGGGAACATATTCTCGAAGGGCCGGCAGGACTGTCCCTGGGAGAAAAGGCTGAGGTAGAACTCCCGCGTCCGCTCCCAATAGGTCTTGGGCGCGTCTTCGGCGATATCCGTATCCTTCTCCGGTTCTTTTGTCTCTTCCCGCTCCGGTGATTCTTCCGATTTCTCTTCCGGTTCTTTTACCAGCTGGAGGGGGGATTCGCCCTGCTCGGGGAGCGCCTCGGGCTCGGGTATCTCTTCCGCTTCCGCGAACCCGGCGATGGCGGGGGCTTTTTCTTCCGGGGCCTCTGTCTCTTCAGCTTTGGACCGGGGTGCCTTTTCCTCCCGTTTCTCTTCGATACTGCGAGGCTCGGGATACCGGGTGATCTGCCGGGCTATCTCCTCCAGGGATTCATTCTCGATGGCCATCATCAATGGATTGCTCTCCCCCCGACGGAATACGTAGAGCATCAGCGCCATATTCTCCGCCCCCGGGTATCCGGTCACGTCACGCTCTTCCTTGATCTCGGTAATCCCGTCCATCCGAACGATGGCGATGGGCACCCACTGGGGCTTGCTATCCCGCTGGTAAAGACACACCTCATAGACGTGGGGGCCGCTCTCCTGGATCAGCCTCTTTTTGATCTGCATATACAGTACGGTCTTGCCCTGCTTATCCCGCTGGATGCGCACAAAACCCGAAAGGGGGCTCTTGCCTCCATTGACAGCCTTCATGAGCAGGTATTTACGCCCGGTAACCTCCATTAATGACCACTTCCCCATCACATAGATTTTCGTCCTATGTATATGTGGGAAAGGGCGGACTGATGATAAGGGGATGTAAGAAGAAGGGCTATCAATCGAATCTAGCCGTATCCGGCCAAAACCCTTCCGAAGGAAACGCTTCTTATTCTTCGGCGGTATAGACTTTGGCCAAGGCAATCCATTGCTCAATGGTCAGGACCTCGGCCCTGGCACCCGGATCAATCCCGGCTTTTTCACATGCATGCGCGACCGCGTCCCGGTCCGTAAGTACCGATAGGAGGCTGTTGGAAAGGGTCTTGCGCCGTTTCGCGAATCCCGCCCGCATCAGCGCGAAAAAGGCGGCCTTGACGGCGGGAGCGAGGGTGACTTCCTTTTTATCGAGGCGTACCACCCCGGACGCCACCTGGGGCTGGGGATAGAACACGGTGGGCGGTACGGTCAAGGGCATGCCGATATCGGCGTAGAGCTGGGCGGCCGCAGAGAGGGCTCCCCATTCCTTGGAGCCGGGAGAAGCCGTGAGCCGCTGGGCCACTTCCTTCTGGACCATGACCACCATCCGCGTAACCGGCAGGTCCTCCTCCAGGAACCGCATGATGACGGGGGACGTGATGTAATAGGGCAGATTGGCGACCAGCGTGAAGGACGCCCCGCCGAATACATCGTCCACAATGCCGGCGATGTCCGCTTTGAGGATATCCCCCCGGATGATGGTGATCGTGTCCCGGTCACCGGTGGTCTCCCGGAGAATGGGGAGGAGCCGATCGTCGATCTCCACCGCCGCCACCCGCGCCGCCGTTTCGGACAGCGCCCGGGTCAGCGTGCCGATGCCGGGTCCCACCTCCAGGACATTGGTATCCCGGGTAAGTCCCGCGGTACCCACGATACGGTCCAGGATATTGCGGTCTATGAGAAAATTCTGCCCCAGGCTCTTTTTGGTGTGAAACCCGTGCTCCTCCAGCAAAGCCCGGACCTGGCTGGGGGCGGTGAGATTGTACATAGGCGTCTTCCTCCGTCAGGAGTATTATACCAGAAAACAGGGGGCGGCAGTCGGCAGACGCGGTGTAATAAATCCGTAATAAATTATTTCCGCTACATTTCCAGGAGTGAGAATACCTTGGGGCAAGTGATGCGGAAATCGTAAAAGCAAAAGGGCCCGTAACGCAGCGGACGGCCCAGAAATAAAAAAAGGGCGGATACAAAATATCCGCCCTGTAAAGTCAAGTGCCTTTCCTGACTATTTCAAGAAATAAACCTTCACGTTTCTCTTTCTGCCAAAGTGCATGCACTGGGGAAGAGAATCCATATAGATATCCAGTTGGTCCACCTTCACGCCGCCGCCCCGGTCCTCGACCTCATACATACCGTCGCACTGAATCCCCCTGGCCGCGTACCACTGAATCATATAGGGGATATAGACCCTGGTATACATCGGTATGGACCTGTGGGCCGCCACCGTATGAAACTCCTGAACCCTGCGTCCGCTCCCGGTAATGCCGTACCGGGGATGATCCGGCGTCTTGCCGGTGGACTGGGGGCCCGACTCATAGGCGGTAAGCTGCATGAGCCGCATATCCGTGTACCGGATGGTCTCGCCGCGGGCGATGGTCATAGTCTTGACCGTGCCCTTTTCCACGATGCGGTCCAGGGGCTCTGTCAATACGGTCTCATCCAGATAGCTGCGGGCGACCTCCTGGCCGTCCACGTATTTGATCAAGAACCGTACTTCCTTCTCGCCTTCCTGTCCTTCCTGGATAACCCGGTACTTGCCTTCGTCCATGTCATTGTTCTTTTTGGTCACAACCTGGTAGGGAATGGTCTCATTCTCCACCGCCACCTTTTCGTCGACTCGGTTGACGGTGATCTCCATCCCCGGCGTAACGTCGGTGAACAAGGGGCTGCTGATCATGTCGGTCTCCCGCAGGGTGACCCCTGCCTTGGCAAGGGCGTCCTCCACCGTACCGCCCTGCAGCCGTACGGTCTTGGTCTCACCGTCCGCCATGATACGGATGGGAAAGGCCCTGTCGATACTGACCTGCAACCCGTAGGTGACACGATCGCCCAGCGCTGGGGATATCGTGTCTCCGTCCTGCATCGTGATGTCGTACTCCGCTAGCAACTCTTCGACGGTGTCCCGGCTCGTCGCGAACTGGACCACCGTACCGCTGTCCACTACGGTAACTACCTTTGTCCGGCTGTGGGCGTAGACCGAAAATCCGGCTGAGCCTGCTCCCACCACCAGCAGGGCTATCAAAAAAACCATTATGGTACGGTTCTTCAAAAGCCCCCGTATATGCATTTGCATCCAATGTCCTCCTTTACGTCCTCGCGGACATCTCGGAAAGGCATCCTGATTGTAATACATTTTTAATATCCTGTCAAGATTCTGTAACAAATACACCCCTAATTTGGCATCATCTCCCTGGTTCCGCCGTGGTATAATCAGATGGTGAAAATAGCCAGGGAGCGTGGGTATATGGGTAAAAAACGTATTACCATCCTATTCCTCATACTATGTATCGTACTATCTATGCTATTCTTTACCGCCTGCCGCCGGGACCCCCCGGACCCCGGGGTGATGGTGTCCCGGTATATGGACTATTTTATGCAGGCGGATTATACCGGTATGTATACCTTTCTATCCCCTGCCGGCGAAGGGCTGCCCGAGCGGGACGCCTATGTGGAAAGGTACCAGAATATCTTCTCCGCCATCGCGCTTAATTCCCTCGCCCTCACGCTCCAGGACCTGACATACACCTTTGAGGAAGGGACGGGCACCGCCACGGTGCGGGCGGATTTCTCCACCGGTACGGTGGGGGACTTCACCCAGGTCTACACCCTGCCCCTCGTGTACGATGCGGAGGAAGAAGCATGGAGCATCACCTGGTCCACCGGCCTCATATTTCCCGACCTGAAGGACGAGGACAAGGTCATCGTATCCCGAACAAGCCCTTTGCGGGGGGATATCGTGGACCGGACGGGCCTGCCTCTGGCCGGTACGGGGGCCGCCTACACGGTCTGCGCCAAGATGGACGTGGTCCCGGATAAGGAGGCCTTCGCTAAACAGCTGGCGCCATTATTGGAAACCGAACCCGACTCCCTCCTGCGCCTCATGGAGCAGAGCTGGGTACAACCGGACAGCCTGGTGCCCCTGCGGGTATTTTCCCTCAACCTCACAGAAGAATACAAGGAACAGATACTATCTGTCAAGGGGGTGCTGCTGGATCAGACATTCAAGACCAACTCACGGCGGTATCTCACCAACGATCTGTTCGCCCACGTGATCGGCTACGTGACCCCCATCAGCGCCGAAGAGCTGGATACGCACCCCAATTACCGGGCCAATGACTATATAGGACAGACCGGCCTGGAGGCCGTGTATGAATCCAGCCTCTACGGGCGGGAGGGGTACCGCCTCTCCCTCCAGTCCCAGGACGGTGAAGTCCTCTCGGTGATCGCGGAGAGGGACGTCGCCACAGGCGACACCCTGACACTGACCATGGACTATGAGCTGCAGAAAGTCGCCCACCGGGTACTGTCCGAATCCGGATACAACGGCTCCGTCATCGCCCTCAATCCCTCCAGCGGGGACGTGCTGGCCATGGTATCCAACCCCGACTATGATCCCAATGACTTCGTGAACGGAATACTGAACTCCGTATGGAAACGATACAGCGAGGACGAAAACGCCCCCCTGTTTTCCCGAAACACCCGGGCGCTGTACCCCCCCGGCTCCACCATCAAGCCCTTCACCGCGGTGATGGGTCTGGAAAAAGGAGTCATTACCCCCGACACAGTGGTGAAGGAGGCCAATAGGACCGAGTGGATCCCCACCGACAACTGGAACGCGCCCCCCATCCACCGGGTCAACCATCCCGCCGGGGCGGTGAACCTCGACCGGGCACTGGTCTGGTCGGATAATATCTATTTCGCCTGGGTGGCGATGCGCTTGAGTGGCGACATATACGCGGACTACGCCCCCCGGTTTGGATTTGGGGTCCCGCTGCCCTGCGATCTCACAGTATCTGGCGCCCAGATCAAGAACGAGGACACCGTCTGGTCACCGAGCCTTCTAGCCAATACCGGATATGGCCAGGGAGAGATGCTCAGCACCCCCCTGCAGATGGCCTGCCTGTACACGGCGTTTTACAACGACGGGACGGCCATTGCCCCCCGGTTGGTCCGTTCCATAGAGACCCATGAGGGGGAGCCCGTGGAGCAGAAGGAAAATCAGACCTGGCTCACCGGCGTGGTCACCGGGGATGAAGCGGCGCTGCTGGAACAGAGCATGATCCACACGGTGGAGGATGTGAGCGGCACCGCCCACGGAATCGGCGTGGAAGGGCTCAAGCTGGCGGCCAAGACAGGCACCGCCCAGTGGAAAGCGAAGGATGGGAATGAGATCGCCTGGCTCATCGGATACACCGTGGAGGAAGAAAACCCATTGCTGGTCTGCGTCACACTGGAGACCCCGGAAAACGCCGGCGGCGTCAAGCGGGAAATGGCCCGTACCCTGTTCGAATCCTATTACGGTCTCACCCCGGAGGCGTCTCCCGTACCGGAAGTAGAAGCCGCCGCTGAATTAACAATAACAAAACACCCATCGTATACGATGAGTGTTTGCGTCTAAAAAACGACTGAATAAAGAAAACCGTGCGCTCCCGCCCTTGACCGATGGTTCCCCGTCCGTACCGGACAGATTGGCTCCGGCCAGGCATCCCCGCGGCACATGCACGCATCCACTTACTGCTGCTTCCTTCCGGACCTGACAGGGTTCATGGGGGTGCATTGCACGGGACCCGGCCCTCAACGCCGCTCTATCCGGCCGGTCTCGAAGACCATGGCCGCAGGCGGGCGTTCGGCCCCGCTGTAGCGGATTGCGGGTACAGGGCACCGCTGGCTCCCCGCCTAGCACGGTTTTATCATTGTACTATCGCTTTGGTACTTTGGCAAGGGTATTCTGTTTCCAGGGCATAGTTCTTACGAGGGAGGCTCAGATGAACGGATTTATACTGGTGCTGCCCATACTGATCATCCGGTACGGCGTGACGGCGCTTCTGGGCCGGGAGGCATTGCGGCGGACCGCCTTTTTCCCGCCGGCGCATGGTGTGGAGAAAATCGCCCACTGGGTGTATCAGCTTTCCTTCCTGGCGTTATTGGCGCTGCTGATTTTCACCAAGGCATCCTGGGGAACGCCGCCGGCCTACGCGGGGCTTGGGCTTTACATAGCCGGGACGTTTCTGTACCTGCTTTCGATCCTGCACTTCGGACAACCCGACTGCGAGGGGCTGAATACGGGGGGATTGTACCGGGTGTCCCGCAACCCGCAATATACGGCTTTCTTCCTGTATTTTCTGGGGATCGCCCTGCTGACCGGGTCCTGGCTCGCGCTGCTGGTACTCATGATCTTCCAGGTATCGGTCCACTTTTTGATCCTTTCCGAGGAGAGATGGTGTATAGAACGGTTCGGCGCGGCATATACGGATTATATGAGGCGGGTCAGGCGGTATCTGTGAAGGGGCTCATCGGCTGTCCGTTTGTGATCAATCGCTTGGAATGCTATAATGGAAATACTTCGATAAGGAGGTAATCATCAATGGCCAATGCGGAACAGGTCAATAAAGACGGCGAAGTCATCCTATCCGACGATGTCTTGACTTCTATCATCGGCAAGGCCGCCGACAAAGTGGAAGGAGCGGCCCTGATCGGCAAGAACCCTAAAAAAGCGGTGAAAGTGGAGTCCGAGGGGGACCAGGTCGCCATCACGCTCCAGGTCAGCGTGGAATATGGCTTGAAGATCCCGGAGGTGGCCGAGGCCCTGCGCAAGGAAGTCCAGGACGCGGTCAGCAATATGACGGGGATGAACGTCTCCGCCATCCATATCCATGTCCAGGAACTCACCATGAAAAAGGAATAGCAATTATTCATAAGAAACGGGCGGGAACCACGAAACCCGTCCGTTTTTTCTGCATATTTATATGGCGCCTGACGGCTCAAACCGTCAGCCAAATGAACTCTCCGACCTCCACCATATGCCCGCCGGCATCATAATACCAAAAGACCCGCCGTCTCGACTCCTGAGGCTACATGGATTCCACGAATCGTATAGACTTTCTTGAACAACTCGTCATCTTGGACAAATACGATGGTGTTTTTAATGTTTACGGCCATATCTATAATATTTTCGCATTATTTTGCTCTTTTTACAGGCCTTGCATGAACGCAAATATCCTGTCGTTTGCTCCCCGGATGCCCTCGTGGCCGAAGTCGGGGTAGATGTCCATGCTCTTCTGCGCCGTGATCTTATTGTAGGCCGCGAACTGGGTGCTGGGAGGACAGATCTCGTCCATGAGCCCCGTGGACATCAGTACCTCGGCGCGGATCCGGGGCGCGAGATGCTGGATGTCGATGTACCCAAGGCGCGTGAACATCTCCTGCTCCCGCAGATGCCGGGGGTCACGCCGCCGGAAGAAATCTCTAAGCTCCTGGTAGGCGTTCTTGGCGAGGTCCATCTCCCACACCCGCCGGTAGTCGGAGAGGAACGGGTACACGGGCGCGGCCTTTTTTAGCTCGGGCACCAGTCCCGCGCAGGCCATGGTGAGCCCGCCCCCCTGGCTGGCCCCGGTGGCCCCTACCCGGGTCTCGTCCACATCGGGCATCCCCATGATGATGTAGGCAAGCTGGGCCGTATCCAGGAATACGCTTCTGTACAGCAGTTTTTCGGGGCTGTCCTCCAGGCCCATGATGATATGCCCGTAGGCGGTGCCGCCCTTGACGCTGCCTAGATCCTCGGAAAGCCCGCCCTGGCCCCGGACGTCCATGGCGGCCACGGAATAGCCCATGGCGGCGTAATTGAGTTTGTCAGACCAGTCCCAGGCGTCCACCTTGTAGCCGTGAAACATCAGAAGCGCCGGATGGGGCGCCTCCGCGTTCTTTGGCCGGAAATACTGGACGTGGACGCGGGAGCCCCTGACACCTGTGAAATACATGTGATAGATCTCAGCGAAGGGAACGGTCAGCTCGGCGGGCACGAGCTTCACCTGGGGATCGACGGCGCGCATCTCAGAAAGCGCCCGGTCCCAGTATTCATCGAAATCAGCGGGACGGGGATTGATCCCCCGGTAATCTCTCAGTTCCGTAAGCGGCATATCCAGGATGGGCATGGGACTTTCCTCCTCGTAATCATAACGGTTTGCGCAAAAACGCTCCGCTATCGTAATCTCCGGGAAATGCTTCTATATACTATTTTTGATCTTCGGAGTCATCCACCTTCATGATGCGGCGGTTGTGCAGAAGCCACTGGCGCTCGGAAAATTCCCCCGGCTGCAGCGCGTCGGAAACACGCTTCATATCATACATGCGCGTATCGATCATATCCAGGAAATGCAGCATCTCGGCCTCCAGAAACATGGGCCGGCGGGGCGAGCCGAATTCGGGCTCGTAGTGGTGGGAGAGGAGCATGTGCTCCACAAGCACCACCTTCTCCCGGGGGATATCCAGAGTGGTCCCCGCCGCGTCGATGAGGCTGATCCCCTGGGTGATGTGCCCCAGCAAAAGCCCCTCGGTGGTGTAGTCGGTGACCATCCCCAGATCATTGGTCATTAATTCATCTGTCTTGGCGATATCGTGGAGGATGACCCCGCAAAACAGCAGGCCCCGATCCAGGTAGGAATAGACCTCGCACATCTTTTCCCCCGCCTTCAGCATGGTCAGCGTGTGATAGAGCAGGCCGCCCTTGATGGCGTGATGGTTTGATTTGGCGCCGGGGCAGTATTTTAGGATGTCTTCCTTCTGCTTGACGAGATGCCCAGTGAGTTTTTTGAGGTCGGGATCCGTGATCTTCTCGACATAGGCGAGTATCTCCTCGTACATCTCGGAGCCGGAAATCGGCGCCGACTCGACGAAATCGTCCAGGGAGAGCTCGTCGGCCTCGGAGGCGGGGCGGATCTTCTCGATACGAAGCTGGAGCTGTCCCTGCCAGGCCAGGACCCGGCCCCGTACCTTCACCAGAATATTGGGTTTGTATTTCTCTTCCTCGCCGATGCCATACTGCCACAGCTTGGCGTCGACCTGTCCGGTCCTGTCTCCCAATACGAAATCCCCGTAGCGGGTATTGTTCTTGCCCGACTTAAACGCGATCTCCCGGACCAGGTAAAACCCCTGCACCAGATCTCCCACCTTGAATGTATTGATATCTCGCTGCTCATCGGTAAACGGCATCCCCACAGCCCCTTTCTAAAATGTCCAAGTATTTATATCTGTTTTTCCAGCCACGCGGCGCAGAGCGATGTCCACGCCCCTGCCTCGGCCCCCTGGGCCAGCCCGATCCCGTGATGGCCATGGGGGAATACATGCGTCTCTACCGGGATACCCGCCTCGGTGAGGGCTCCCGTCAATACCAAACTATTATGCACGGGTACGGTCTCATCCTCCGCCGTATGCCAGATAAACGCGGGCGGGGTCTTTGGCCGTATATTCTTCTCAATGGAAAAAGAGGTCCGCTCGTCCCCGTCGGGGACATGACCCAATAGGTTTTTCATGGTGTCCTGATGCGCGTAGCGACCCGAAAAGGTCACCACCGGGTAGCACAGGATCATAAAATCAGGCCGGGAGGACATCCTCTCCACCGGGTCGATATCGTCCGATATGCCGCTATCGTCCTGCTGGGTACTGAGGCTCGCAGCCAGGTGGCCCCCCGCGGAAAATCCGAGGACCCCGATCTTGTCGGCCCGTATGCCGTAGTTCTGGGAGTTGAACCGGATATGGCAGAGCGCCCGCCGGGCGTCCACCAGTGGATAGGGATATCGATAGGGCGCGACCCGGTAATGCAGGACGAAGGCCGCGTACCCTAAGGAATTGAACCACTGGGCCACCGGTGCGCCCTCGTGCTCCGCCAGATGACCGTACCCGCCTCCCGGGCAGATCAGCACGGCGCCCACGGGCTCCTTGGTTTTCAACAAAAAAGCGTCCAGATAGGGCGCCGGACCCAGCCCCATATCATAGCCGGGAATTTCCCCCGCCTCCCAGAGTGCGATCTTGCGGATCACGCGGATCTTTCTCTTCGCCGCCATCTTGCCTCCTTTTCAGCTTCCATGCAGGTGGTAGCGGACTGATTTGACGATCTGATGTCTGCGGACCAGGTACCGGTACCCGCCGCCTTCAAAGACCGTACCGTCCGAGGTTACGTATACCGTATCGATGGCCGAAAGCGTCCCGGGGTCCCAGTCCTTAATTTTGCTTTGATCGGCCGTTATGATGCCGTCCGCCACCGCTTTTTGAAAAAGCGCGATCTGCACCTTGGCCACATCATGGGGAACCCGGTCGTATTTTTCCTTGTTGCACCGGCGGCAGCATGCCACCAGGTTGAATACCTCGGTGGGCCCTCCCGCGCCCCGGGGCGCGTAATGATCGACAGTCAGCTGTCCGTATTTCAGAAGCTTGCCGCAATATCGGCACCGCTTGTCATCCCGCTCATAGATATACGAGCGCTGGGATTTTTTCAGTTTCGTATCTAATCCACCTTTAACTGCACGTCGATGCCCTTGCCCAGCATGACCATGGGAGTCACCATCTCATCGGGATGGACACGGCACTCCACCAGGACCGGCCCCTCGGTGGAGAGCGCTTTTTTAAGGACCTCTTCCACCTGATCGTTTGTTTCGATCCGGTAGCCGGGTATCCCGTAGGCGTCGGCCAGCTTGACGAAATCTACCTCGCCCCCCAGGGTGGTGTGGGAGAAACGCTGATCAAAGAACAGGTTCTGCCACTGGCGCACCATGCCAAGGGCGCCGTTATTGAACACAAGCTGAACGATCGGCACCTTGTAGCGGGACACGGTGGCCAGCTCATTTGAATTCATCATAAAGCAGCCGTCCCCGGCGACATTGATCACCCGGGTCCCAGGCCTGCCGATACTGGCCCCGATGGAGGCCCCCAGGCCGAACCCCATGGTGCCCAAGCCCCCGGAGCTGATGAATGAGCGGGGCCGCTTGACCCGAAAATACTGGGCCGCCCACATCTGGTTCTGTCCCACCTCGGTGGTGAGTACCACGTCTCCTCCGGTGAGCCTATCCAGCTCCTGAAGGACGTACTGGGGATTGACATGATCATGGGCGGGGTATTTCAAGGGATACTGCTCCCGTATCTCAAGCACACTGTCCAGCCATGCCGTATCCTTCTTGGGCTTCAGTTCCTTTAGTATGGCCTGGAGCGTATTCTTGACATCGCCGCAAATGGGGATATCCGCCCGGACGTTTTTATTGAGCTCCGCCAGATCGATATCGATATGGATGATCTTCGCGTTGGGGGCGAATGCGTTGACATCGCTGGTCACCCGGTCGCTGAACCTGGCGCCCACAGCCAGGAAGAGGTCACACTGCTGGACGGCCTGGTTGGCGTATTTGGAGCCGTGCATCCCCATGATCCCCATGAAATTGGGATGGTCGCCGGGAAACGCCCCCAGTCCCATCAGGGTACACGACACAGGTGCTTTCAGCTTGTCGACGAGTTTTGCAAGTTCGGCTTCTGCGCCGGATATATTGACTCCGCCGCCGGCGAGGACGTACGGCTTCTCGCAAGCAGATAACGCCGCCACGGCCTCCTGGATGGCCGCCTGCTGGGCGTCTTCGTCATAGAGCCCCGGGTGAAATAAATCAGTGTTTTTATAGGAAGTATCGATCTTCTCTTCCTGATACTCGATCTCGGCGACCTGGACATCCTTGGGAATGTCCACCACCACGACCCCGGGCCGTCCCGTCCGGGCGATGGAGAAGGCCTCCCGGATCACATGAGGCAGGGTCTCCGCGTCCTTGACGATATAATTGTGCTTGGTGATGGGGGCGGTGATCCCGTATACGTCCACCTCCTGGAAGGTGTCTTTCCCGATCATATTGCAGGGCACCTGGCCGGTGATGACCACCAGGGGGGAGGAATCCATCTGGGCGGTGGCGATCCCGGTGATGGCGTTGGTGGCGCCGGGACCGGAGGTGGTGAATACCACGCCCACCCTGCCGGTAGCCCGCGCGTATCCGTCCGCCGCGTGGGTCGCCCCCTCTTCATGGGCGGTCAGTATATGACGGATGCTTGGCTCCTGGTACAGGGCGTCATAAATCGGCAGCGCCTGGCCGCCGGGGTATCCGAATACCACGTCCACGTTCTGTTCCTTGAGACATGCCATGAGTGCTTGCGCGCCTGTTTTTTTCATCGTGGGTCCTCCTTTTAGGGGGATTAAAAGCTGCCAGAGTATTTTTAGGGTGCCAAGAAAACTTGCAGACGAGGCGCCGTCGCGGTAAATAAGGGAGCATATAAAACATATGTGACCGCCATTTGCCGAGACGGGAACGAAGTATGCGAGCTTTATCGGCGCCTAAAAAAGCTTTTTAACATTCTATACTATGTGGCAGGCCAGTGCAAGGAGTAAACGCACATCTTGCATACATGAGCATGCCTGCCGGCGCCCTTGTTTTCCCCTAGTATACCCCCTATCGCCGATCGCAACGATCATCGAAAAGGATGATTTTACCTCCGGGGTTTTGGTATAATGCTATATAATATATATAGGAAGAAAAAGAAAGCGATGATGTCTATGCTGGAAACCCTCATCACCATACCCAATGATCTCATCCCCTATACCCTCTGCCTCGATAGCGACGGCGCCCCCATCCGGGGATGGTACCTGCCTATAGAAGAAGCGGCGGAAGAGATGCTGCAGGCGGGCCGGGTGTTTGTGGAAAGACCCCATACCCAGTATCCGGTCGCGGAGCAGCTCACAGCCTACTTTGAGGGAGAGCGCGTTACCTTCGACAGGCCGCTGCGTCTTGCGGGAACTGAATTTCAGCGGCGGGTATGGGATGAGATGACCCGCATTCCCCATGGGGAGGTCGTGTCCTACGGAGAACTGGCGCGCCGGACGGGCAGCCGGGCCTACCGTGCGGTGGGACAAGCCTGTCACCGCAATCCCCTGCCACTTATCGTACCCTGCCACAGGGTCATCGCGTCGGGGGGTCGGCTGGGGGGATTCGGAGGCGGCGAGGATATCAAGCGGCTGCTACTGCGGTTTGAGGGGGTCGCGCCGCTGCCGGTGGGATGAGAGCCGATCTTGTACGGGTGATGCCGCCGTGCTATACTGGCAATAGTAAAAAGTGGATAGATACCCTTCGAAAATCGTACTCATTGTATAGGATTGACTTGTCACCGGGTGACGAAACGCACCCTGATGCAAATACAAATATAGGGGGATGTATATGCCTGCACTGCTGCCCCGGATATGTAGCATACTGACGGTCACCGCCGTTTTCCAGCGTATCGAGGAATGGTACGCCGCTTCCCGCCAATGGCTGACGGGACTCTTCTCCGGCGTTGGGTTGGATATCAACACCCTGAAGATCGGGTTTATCGTCGTGGTGGCGCTGCTGCTGCTGCTCTTGTTGGTTCAGGCGCTCACCCACGGTACGCGGCGCAGAAAATGGCTGAAAAAGAAACCCCTCATCGACGGCGCCATCGAGTCATCCAGCGACCTTATCCTGATGGCTTCCCCCGAAGGGGACATCCAGTACGCCAATCCCGCGGCGCAGGCCGTCATGGGCCTACTGGAGAAAGAACCGGAAAACCTGCTTGATACGGTGGCCCGTACGGCTGATATAAAACTGGCGACCGTCACCCGCATCTGGGAGGCTGCCGTTTCCCGGATGTATCACAAGCCCCAGCCCCATACGTTCGGGGAGGATTTTTTATTCGGCAAGGAACTGTACCAGGGGCGGATTACCCCGGTACAGAGGAGAAAACGGGACACCATACAGACCTTGGTCGTGGTTTTTTCCAGAAAGGTCGTCCCTGCCAAGCCCCAGGTGCAATCCCCCTCTGTGGATCCGGTGACCGGTCTTTTGACCTACGCGGGATTCTTGGCCCAGGTAGAGGCACGGATGGACCTGGCGAAAACCGGGATCGAACCCTTTTGCTGCTCGGTGCTCCATGTGGAAAACCTGGACATGCTCACCCTGGAAAAAGGATTTGCCGTACGCGACGAACTGATGAAGCAGCTCGCACAACGGATCACCGAGACGCTGCCTGTGGAATGGGCCGTCGGCAGGATCGCGGACGACCGGTTCGGGCTGGCGTCTCCCCTGGAGCGCACCAGGGAGGAGTGTGCCGCCGCCGTCGCCAAGGTCACACGCCACATGGGACAGCACCTGATACTGGACGCCCAATATATCGAACCGCTGCTACGTGTGGGCACGGCCAATAGCGATATGGCCGATACCGCCCAGACACTGCTGGACATGGCGCTCGCCTCCTCCGCAGGCCTCAACGCGGCGACTGAGACCCCCGCAGAGGACGCCCCTCCCGTGGACATCGTACCCCCGGCGCCCACTGAGCCGGAGCCGGAACCCATTCCGGAAGAAGCGCCCTCGTCTGCCGCGGATACGACAACGGGCATCGAGACCCAGACGGTGAAGCTGTATTACCAGCCCCAGGTCTATCTGAAGGACGGATATTTGCGGGGATTCCATGTGAACGCGGTGTACGAGACCATGCCAGACGGCAGGCTGGAAGGAGACGCCCTGTACGAAAGGATTCAGTCAAAGGGACTAATTATTCCTTTTATGAAAGCATTGCTCACAAAAGCGATGAAGGCCGCCCGCCAGTGGCACGCCCTATACGCCAAGCGGCTCATCGTGATGTGCACCCTGCCTCCCGCGTGGCTGACGGAGCCGGAGCTTTCCGACATCGTGCGTGAAGCCCTCTCCGAATCCACTCTGGCGGCGGATTATGTGGAACTATACATCCCCTATACAAAGACGCAGCCCTGGTCCAAAGGACATAACACTGCCATAGAAGAACTGAAAGCCCTGGGGGTGCGCATAGCGGCCAGCGGGCTTGCCGGGGGGGGAATTCCCCTGGATGCGGCGGTATCACCGCGCTATAACACCCTGGTGATGACGCGGTCCCTCATCGCCCATGCCGGGGAGAGCGAGAAATACCGCACCCTGGCCGGCAATATCGTGGAACTGGGCCGCAAGGCGGGAAAGGACATACTGGCCATGGGGATCGACGGGCACAACGACCTAAGGATGCTCCGCCACAAGGAATGCCCCTATGGACAGGGCGTGATCATCGGCGAATCCGTCACCGAAGAGGACCTGGCACAGATACTGATCGACGGGATCGATTTGCCCTCATAAACGGTATGACACGCGAAGAGGACGGTCAAGACCGTCCTCTTTTTATTGTTAAACAAATTAACTTCTATGCCCGCTGTCAGCCCGCCATCAGTTTGGCGATGGCCCGGGCATAGATCCGCGTAACCTGCACCAGATCCTCGATGGAGAAGTATTCATCCTTTTGGTGCATCACGTCCGGCCTGCCGGGAAAGAGCGGACCGAAGGCCACGGCGTTGGGAATCTCCCGGGCGTAGGTGCCCCCGCCGATGGTGAAGGGCTCCGTCATATCCCCGGTCACGTCCCTATATACCCCTAGCAAAGACTGTACGATATCGCTGTCCTTCTCCATATACAGCGGCAGGTTATGGGCGCGGACCTTGACCTCGGCTCCGGCCTCCGCCGCCTTTTTTGAGAGGACCGCGATCACATCCGCCCCGCTCTTGGTGGCGGGGTAGCGGACATCCAGCACCGCCCGGCTTCCGGTCTCGTCGATGTGTATTTCTCCTAGATTGAGGGTCAGGTGGCCGGTGGCCGCGTCGGACAGATCCAGCCCCATGGCCTTTCCATCGTAGCTAAGCCCGATCCGATTGGTCAGCATGGGGAGCAGTCCTCCCTCGGGGAGCAGTCCGGCCCGGTCCAGCAGTACCAGCAGCCGTCCGACGGCGTTGACCCCCTTTTCGGGCATGCTGCCGTGGGCGGCGACGCCCCGGATGGTGAGGGTATCCCCCTTTAGTTCCCAGTCCTTTTCCGCCATCATGTCCCGGGCAATACCGCCGACGCGGTCGGCTTCCTCTCCGGTGAGGGCTCGGCTGAACCGGCACGTGCAGGCCTCGGGGACCATATTTGGCCGGTGGCCCCCCTCCACCGATTTTATCAGATCATCTTGGTGGGGGTTCGTCTCCGCCAAAGAGAGGTGGATGATACCCTTTTCCCCATGGATCACGGGAAATTCCCCGTCGGGGGAGAATCCGAAATGGGGAGCGGGCCTCCCCGCCAGGTAACGTTTAAGCCCCCGGTTCTTGCCGGTCTCCTCATCTGTGCCGATGATCAATTGGACGGTGCCCTGGGGGGTAAACCCCGCGTCCTTCAACGCCGCCATGGCGTAGAGTATGGACACCGCAGGACCCTTGTCGTCCATGGCACCCCGCCCGTAGACGCGCCCGTCGTGGACTTCTCCGCCAAAGGGAGGGTGGGACCACCCGTCCCCCTCCGGAACCACGTCGGTATGGACGAGGATGCCGAGACGGGGCTCGCCCGTCCCCCACTCGACGACACCGGCGTAGCCGTCTATATCCGTCGCGGTGAGACCCAGACGCCGTCCCATATCCAGATAATACGAAAGCGCCTCCCCTATTTCGGTTCCGAACGGCGTGTCCTTCGCGTCTTCGTCCAGGACGCTGGGGATGCGGATGGCACCCTGGAGGGCGGCGATCATCTCGTCTGTATGCGTCTCAATCCATTTGTCGATCTTCTGTTCCACGGTTTTTGTCCTTTCTTATTATCTACTCTCATTTATTATAGCACAGCGTACCTCTTCTGGTTGCTTTTTCCCCCACGCGGTGGTAGGCTTTTCGTAGAAAAAAGATACGGAGAGGGTGTCCATTTTGATCGACGCACGGCAGCAGAAAATCGCGCAGATACTCGTGAATTATTCTACCGAGGTCAAGCCGGGGGAATACGTCCTCATCCAGGGGTACTCCAATAATCTGCCCCTATTGCTGGAGTTTTACCGGGAATGCCTGAAAGCGGGCGCCAACCCGGAAATACGGATACAGCCAGATGGGATGCTGGAGATGATGTTTGCCTACGGCAGCGACGAGCAATTGAGCTATATCTCCCCCGTGGCAAAAACCGGCGTGGAGAATTACGAGGTGATGCTGGGTCTATGGGGCGATATCAATACCAAGTCATTGACCGGGGTGCCGGCAGACAAGCAGAAGGTCTTTTACGGGGCCCGTACCGAACTGATGCGCATCCGCACACAGCGGGAGGCAGAGGGAAAATTCCGCTGGTGCGCCACCCAGTACCCCAATGAAGCCGCGGCCCAGGACGCGGAGATGTCCCTGGAGGAATTCGAGGATTTCATGTACAATGCCTGCCTGCTGGACGCGGAGGACCCCGTCGCGGAGTGGCGCAGGATCGAAAAGGAACAGCAGGTCATCGTGGAATACCTCAACAAGGCGAAACAGATCCGTGTGGTGGCACAGGATACCGATCTATCAATGTCGGTAGAGGGCTGCAAATGGATCAACTGCTGCGGGAAGGTCAATTTCCCCGACGGTGAGATCTTCACCTCCCCCCGAAAAGAAACGGTGGAGGGCCATATCCGGTTCAGTTACCCGGTGATCTATCAGGGTCACGAGGCGGAAGACGTCTATCTGGAATTCAAGGACGGAAAAGTGGTCAAGGCCACCGCCGGCAAGGGCCTTGGTTACCTGGAAGCCCTCTTAGATACCGACGAGGGGGCCCGGTACCTGGGCGAGATCGCCATCGGGACCAATTACAATATTCAGCGGTTTACCCGCAACATGCTCTTTGACGAGAAGATGGGCGGCACGGTCCACGCCGCCGTGGGACTCGCCATGCCCGAGGCGGGCGGGGACAATGTCTCCGCTGTCCACATGGATATGCTCTGCAATATGCGGGACGGCGGTAAATTCTACGCCGACGGCAAGGTCATCTATGAAAACGGGGAATTTGTAAAGGGGATATTCTAGAAAGTGCAGTACCGGACAGTCCAAAAAACACAGGACCGGCTCTCCGTACTTGGCTACGGCACCATGCGGCTTCCCTCCAGAAGCGGGCTCATCCGGGAGAAAGAGGCCCGGAAGCAGATGCTGTATGCCATCGGTGAGGGCGTCAACTATATCGACACGGGATTTCCCTATCACGGCGGGGCTTCCGAGCCCTTTGTGGGGAAGACGCTGAAGCAGGCCGGATGCCGGGACGATGTCTTTATCGCCACCAAGCTCCCCCCTTGGTCGGTGCGTGAGCAGGGGGACATGGAGCATATCCTCAACGAGCAGCTGCGGCGGCTTCGGACAGATAGGATTGATTATTACCTGATACACGGCATCTCAGGCCGGGAAGAATGGGAAAAGATGCTGCGCCTAGGGGTTATCGAATTCCTGGACCGCGTTCAGAGAGACGGCAGGATCCGGCGGGCGGGATTTTCCTATCACGGAGACAAGGCGCTTTTTAAGGAGATCGTGGACGCCTACGACTGGGTCATGTGCCAGATCCAATACAATTACCTCGATACGGACAACCAGGCGGGGCGAGAGGGACTTGCCTACGCCCACGGCAGGGATCTCGCGGTGATGGTGATGGAGCCTCTGCGCGGTGGCAGCCTCACGCGGAGCGTCCCCCCGCGGGTACAGGCCTTATGGGATCAGGCCCCCATACAACGCACTCCCGCGGAGTGGGCCCTGCGCTGGCTCTACGATCAGCCCGAGGTCACGCTGGTATTGAGCGGGATGAACCGGATGGACCATATCCAAGAGAATATCCGCATCGCGGATGAGGGCGCAGTACACTCCCTGACAGAGGAGGAAAAGACCCTCATCGAGCGTGCCCGGGACACCTATCGGGAGATTTTTCGGATAGGGTGCACGGGGTGCCGGTACTGCGTGCCATGCCCGGCGGGGGTGGACATCCCCATGTGTTTTGAGCTGTACAACAATAAGACGGCGTTTGGAGAACGTCTCGCCAAATACGAGTACGCCACCCGGCTGGCGGGTATTTTGGGGCGGAGCGGCCTCGCCTCCCGCTGTGTGGAGTGCGGCGCCTGTGAGAAAGCCTGTCCCCAGCACCTGCCCATCCGCGACGCCCTGAAAGATGTGGCCCATGAAATGGAGGGCCCCGTTACCAGGATACTGCCCCCCATGGCCCGGTTTTTCCTCCGGGGACAGGGGCGCGCCGCCCGGAGAAGGGACGGAAACACAAAGTGAATGGAAGCAATATATAGCCAAGGAACCGCTGTTTTTCGCAGCGGTTTTTTTGTTATACAATATTACCATTAATTGAAATATTCTTGGCAATGGATGTGTCCAATGAATAGGAAAACATAATGGAGGATTTCTATTTTGGCGCCAGATAGAAAGCCGGATTTCCAGAGAATCATTGCCGAATACGGAGATTCCCTGCTGCGGATGTGCTATTTGTATCTCCGGGACGTTCATCTTGCCCAGGACGCGGTGCAGGAGACGTTTCTCAGGGTACACAAGCATTATGGACAGTTTGCGGAGCGTTCGTCCGAAAAGACATGGATCGTGCGGATCGCCATCAATGTCTGCAAGAATCATATGCGCAGCTACTGGTGGCGGCATGTGGATATCGGCATGTCCCTGCTGGAAGCAATAGGGGAAGAACCGGCGCTCCCGGACGACACGCTGCTCATGGAGATCATGAAGCTGCCCCCCAGATACAGGGAAGTGATCCTGCTCTTCTATTACCAGGAAATGAAAATACGGGAGATCGCCGAAGTGCTGGGAACACCTGTTTCGACAGTGGCTGTCCGGCTAAAGCGGGCCCGGGAACGATTGACGCCGGTTTTGAAAGGATGGTATTACGATGAAGATGAAGAAACTAATCGATAAACGGCTTGCCGGTCTCCGATTAAATGTGATGAGCGCTGTGCCCAGACCAATGAGGATACGCAGGCCCCTGGCCGCCGCGGCCGCGGTCTGCCTCTGCATCCTGATCGCAGTGCCCGTAATGGGCGCCACCATGCCAGAAGTCAATAATATAATCGCTCAGGTCAGCCCTGATATCGCGCAGAGGCTCGCGCCGATACAGCTTACGTATGAGGACCAGGAAGTCGAAATCACAGTGCGGGCGGCCATATCAGATGGGTATGTTTCCGCCGTGTACATGGATATGAGCAACTATATGGTAGAAATAAGTGAGGGCAATTATTGCAACGCGTATTTCCTTTCCGACTGGTCAGGCGCTTTCAATGAGTACTGGGGCATGGGAACCATAGACAATACCGAGAGAGTACGGTTGATCGGAACCGATGAAGATCTGCGCGGGAAAAAAATCACACTGCATTTCTTTCCTGTTAAAAACAAATGGCAAATCACATTCAAGATGCAGACGGTAGAGCCCTTGGAAATTGATTGCCATATTACACATGGAAAAATGGGATTCAATCATATCCTGCTGTCTCCCATCGGAATCACGCTGACAGGAGCAGGGCCACTTGATTCACCCCCGCCCGAACTGACCGTTACCATGCTCGACGGGACTATACAGCCATGTGACCTGGTTTTATTCACGCTCACCAATGTGTCGCCACCGTGGGAATACCGCGTCTGCTACGCACCAGTCGACGGCCCTTTTGATATGAGTCAGATCAAGGAAGTGCTGATGGACGGAGAACCTCTGCCGATAGGCCAGTGATTATTGCCGCTTTTCAGGCCGCGAATCTTCGCGGCTATTTTTTACTTGGCTCTTGACATGATGTATCACATCGTGATATATTTATATCACAGCGTGATACATCGCGTTGTGGTGGAGGTTGGCCGCTATGGATTTGTCAAAGGCTGTGAAACGTTATATCCCCATGAGTGAGACCATGTTCTACATCCTCCTCTCTCTCCGGGATCCCAACCATGGATACGGGATCATGCAGCAGGTGAAGGAGCTCACCGACGGAAGGGTCAATATGGGAGCGGGGACGATCTACCAGAGCATCGGCAAGCTGGAGGGAGACGGACTGATCACCCAGATCAGGGAAGAAGATCGCAAGAAGATCTACGCGATCACGGAACTGGGGACACAGGTACTCACGATCGAAGCGAAGCGAATACGTGAACTTTATCGCAATACGGAGGGTTTGCTATGAGAGACACAAAGAAAGTATGGCTGTCGGTATTCCGGTATGTGGTGCCCGCCGAGTATGAGAGATGGTTTGAAGCCCAGGAGGCCAATGGCTGGCATGTAGACAAGATCGGCCAGTGGAGCTCGATTTTGATGACGCTTAAGAAAGACAAACCCCGGAAATACCGCTATGTGGTGGATATGCAGTTTTCCCGACGCAAGGATTATATCGCCATGTACGAGCAGTTTGGATGGGAATATGTCGGCCAGATGGCGAGCTCCTATATCTGGCGAAAGGAATATACAGACGAGCGGCCCGAGTCATTCACCGACCCGGAGGCGGTCGAGGCGCGCAGCAAGCGGTTCGCCGCAGCGGTGCTGATCAATCTGATTCTTTTTTCCCTGGCAGTCCTGGCATTGGTGATCGGATTCATCGTGACTTTCGGGGAGACCGACATGGGGCAAAGGCTTCAGTTTGTCCTGGGGGCGGCGCTCTGCGCGGCATTCGCGGTATATCTCTGGTATGTGTGGCGGAAGATCCTGCGGAATCGAAGTAAATGACAGCATGAGTACACTGACCCTTTATTTCGAAAAGATGTCTTCAAAAGGACATCTTTTTTTCTATGGTACAATGGCTGTGTAATACTATTTTTTTCTTTCGGCGGGGGATATCTCATGATACTGTCATGTAAAAACCCAACTCATTTATCCAGCTGTCTGGATAAAATCGGACTGAAGAAAAAACACAAATCCGTACTGATCAAGATCAACCTGGCCCGCCCCGCTGAACCTGGCCACCCCCGGACGGACGCGGCCTTGCTCGCCGATGTGATCCGTTATATCCATTCATACGGCGGCGCTTGTACGATAGCCGAATGCGCAAACGGATATCTTCATAGCAATCTCGAGCAAGCCGGGTTGGCCGATATCCTTCAGAAATATCATGTGGATATACTCGATCTGGACCAGGAAGAAGCGGAACAAGTCATAATAAACGGAGAAGAACATTACCTGCCAAAGTGTCTGAGAAATTATGATGTGCGTATCGGAATCCCCGCTGCGTCAAAGCGGCCTGGAATGATATTCTCAAACAATGTGAAGTTGTTTGTCGGGGCGGTGCCGAGGCGTATGTACCAGATCGATAATGAGGCCGTGGACTGGCGGCCACGGATCCATATAGACCTGCACACATCCGTCGCTAATATTTACAGCGCGGTTCAGACGTATTCCCCCTTTACTCTCTTTATCAACGGAGGACTTGCGATGGACGAAGTCGCCGGGGAATTCCGGTTTGATGAGATAATGGTCGGGAATGATGGAGTGGCGCTCGATCTATATGTCCTGGAGCATTTCTTTCCCAAACAAGAAATACCGGAATACTTAAAAAGACTTTAAAAACTGATATTGACACCAGCAGGCGATATGCATATGATCGTCCTGTACCGATCAAACTTTCGGAGGTTTACCCTTTTGAAGAATAGATATGTATGTGCCGCCATTATCCTGCTGATGATACCCGCACTGGTATCCTGCCGTGCGGCAGACAATCCTACGGGCGATAGTACAGCACCCACCCCTTCGCCTATCCCCGTGCAGACGGCAACCCCCAAGACGCAGAACCCACCCGGCGAGGCACATGATCCTGAATTCTCACTGCGGACCGATGACATCACATTGACGCTAAGAGAAACGTTTCCGGACCAAAGAATCGAAGAGATCCCTCTTCCCCTTATATCGGACAATACCGAAACACTGGGGGAAGGCAGCGATACCTTTGCCGGGTCATACATCCGGACCATCTCCTACGAAGGACTGGAACTGGTCTTATTCGCGCCCAGTGACAATAAAAAGGCATTCTGGCTCATGGCGATGACCACGAATACCCCCGGGATAAAGACATCCCGAGGTGTTCAAGTGGGGGATACCCTAGCCCTCTTACAGGAGAAATACCCTGAAGCCGAATCCTCACTCAACAAAAGCGGTGATGATATGTTTTGGTATTCCAGTGAATACAGTGAACTGGCATTTGATGTGTCGGAAGACATGGTGACTCGGATCACATTGACCTTCTATCTGCCGTGAAGATCAAGCAGAGACCCGTAAACAGAAATAATTGAAAATGCCTTTTTAAAGAAGGCATTTTTACTTCTTTTCGAATCTCGGAGACATAGTCCTCTCGCTAGCGATAAGATCTCTTTACCTTGCACTTCCGGGACTGAAAAGAAAGCCCTGAATGCAAGGCACGGGAAGGATTGCACCGGAAGCGTAGTTATTTCTACGCTGAGGATGCAACCGGACCCGCAACGAAGCAAACGGGCTTTATCTTCAGTCCTTTAAAACAGCGCCGGTACCGGCAGAGGTCACCATTTTGGCGTACCGGGCCAGATACCCCGTCTTGATCTTGGGCGGGATGGGTTTCCATGCTGCCCTGCGCCGCTCGATCTCCTGCTCGTCCACCAGAAGTTCCAGCTTCCCCGCGGGGATATCGATGGAGATGGTATCGCCGTCCTGCACCAGACCGATGAGCCCTCCCTCCGCGGCCTCGGGGGAGATATGGCCGATGGCCGCCCCCCGGCTGGCGCCGGAAAAGCGCCCGTCTGTCAGAAGCGCCACATCCTTGTCAAGGCCCATCCCCGCGATGGCGGAGGTGGGCAGCAGCATCTCCCGCATGCCGGGGCCGCCCTTGGGTCCCTCGTAGCGGATGACCACCACGTCGCCCTTCTGGATCTTGCCGTCCAGGATCGCCTCATAGGCGGCGGGCTCCCCGTCGAATACCTTGGCGGTGCCCTTGCGAACCTGCATGGCCGGATCCACGGCGGAGCGCTTCACCACCGCGCCGTCTTTTGCGATATTGCCCCGTAGGATCTTGAGCCCCCCGGTGGGGCTGTGGGGACTGTCGATGGGACGGATGACCCGTTCATCCCGGTTCACAACGCCTGCGATCCGCTCCCCCACGGTGCCCTTCACCGTAGGCAGATCGAGGTGCAGCAAATCCTTTTTGGCGAGCTCCGCCATCACGGCGGGGACGCCCCCCGCCCGGTGAAGGTCCTGGATATGCCAGGGGCCGGCGGGACTGAGCTTGCATAGATTGGGGGTCTTGGCGCTCACTTCATTGACCATATCGAGGTCGATCGTAACCCCCGCGTCGTGGGCCACGGCGGGCAGGTGCAGCACCGAATTGGTGGAGCAGCCCAGTGCCATGTCCACGGTCAGCGCGTTCTCAAATGCCTCGGGGGTCAGTATATCCCGGGGCTTGATGTCCTTATCGATGAGTTCCATCACCCGCATCCCGGCCTCTTTGGCAAGGCGCACCCGGGCCGCGTCGATGGCGGGGATGGTGCCGTTACCGGGTAGACCAAGGCCCAGCACCTCGGTGAGGCAGTTCATGCTGTTGGCGGTGAACATCCCGGAGCAGGAGCCGCAGCCGGGACAGGCGGCGTCTTCGAGGCACTGTAGTTCGTCCTCGGTCATGGTACCGGCCTTTACCGCGCCGATCCCCTCAAAGGTGGTGTTTAGATCCACGGTCTTGCCGTTGAGCTCTCCCGCGAGCATGGGCCCGCCGCTCACCACCACGGTGGGGATATTGAGCCGTCCGGCCGCCATGAGCATGCCGGGGACGATCTTGTCACAATTGGGAACCATGACGAGGCCGTCGAGTCCGTGGGCCAGGGCCATGGACTCGATACTATCGGCGACGAGCTCGCGGGACGCTAAAGAATAGTGCATCCCCACATGGCCCATCGCGATCCCATCGCAGACGCCGATCACAGGGAATTCCATGGGGGTGCCCCCTCCCATGTAGACGCCTTTCTTGACCGCGGCGGCGATGGTGTTTAGGTGAATATGGCCGGGTATCAATTCATTATACGCGTTGACCACACCGACGAGGGGGCGCTTCAATTCCTCATTGGTATAGCCCATGGCCTTGAACAAAGACCGGTGGGGTGTGCGCTCCACTCCCTTTTTGACTGCGTCACTCTTCATGGATTCATCCTTCTTCCTGTATCTGATTGTACCAGAGGATATCCTCCAGCCTGCGCTTGGGGACATGCAGGGTCCCCTGCTCATCCTTGTAATACGTCACGTCCCCCTCCTCGTCCTCGTAGACCGACCGCTCGGCGGGATACCCCATGGATATCAATGTGTCCAGTCGGTATTTCCCGGGAATATCGAAGAGCTCGACAAGGGCCTTCCGATTGATGGAGGCCATCCAGCAGGTGCCGATGCGATGGTTCTGCGCCGCCACCATGACGGTTTGGGCGGCGGCCCCCACATCGTGGGCGGTCCAGGCCCCCTCCATCTCCGTATTTACCAAAATCAATATAAAGGCGGTGGGCCGCTCCCCTTCCTTGGGGGTTCCCTCCGGGCCCAGGGACCGGGCCCAGTGGGTGTAGGGAAATACCTGGGCGCATAGGTCCGGGTCATTGACGACGAGGTAGCGCAGGGGCTGTTTGTTCATCGCCGCCGGTGCGAGACGCGTAACCTCCACGATCCGTGTCAGTATTTCTTTGGGTATCGGGTCCTGTGTAAACTTACGGATGGTACGCCGGGCGTACAGCACATCCATGGTATCCATGATAATCCCTCCCGGATTAGTTGTTCTTTATATATTCCGCGATACGGCTGCCCATCTCGGCGCAGCCTATGACCGTGCCGCCCTGGGCGATATCGGCGGTACGGTAGCCCTGATCCAGCACGGCGTCCACGGCGGCTTCCACTTCTTTGGCGGCCGCTTCATTGCCCAGGCTGTATCGCAGCATCATGGCGGCGCTCAATATGGTGCCGATGGGGTTCGCCATATCCTGCCCCGCGATATCGGGGGCGGAGCCGTGTACCGGCTCGTAGAGTCCGGGGCCGCTATCCCCCAGGCTCGCCGAGGGCAGCATCCCCAGGGAGCCGGTCAGCACCGCGGCCTCGTCGCTCAAGATATCCCCGAACAGATTGCCGGTGACGATCACGTCGAACCGCTCTGGGTGCACCACCAGCTGCATGGCCGTATTGTCCACATAGAGATAGTCCATACTGATATCGGGGTTCTCCTGGGCCACGGCCCCGGCGGTCTTCCTCCAGAGCTGGGACACCACCAACACATTGGCTTTATCCACAGAGGTCACACGCTTACTGCGCTTGCGGGCGAGATCGCAGGCGAGCCGTACGATCCGCTCCACCTCCATCCGGGAATATCCCATGGTGTCCCAGGCGGTTTCACGGGACTCGTCACTGCCCTTTTCCCCGAAATAGATGCCGCCAGTCAATTCCCGGACGATCATGATGTCGAGGCCGTCTTGGATCCGCTCGTTTTTCAGGGGCGAGCACTGTATGAGGGCCTGGAACACCCGGACCGGACGCAGATTCGCGTATACGTTGAGCGCCTTGCGCATAGCGAGCAAGCCCGATTCACACCGCATCTCTCCGGTAAAGTGGTCCCACTTGGGACCCCCCACCGCGCCCAGCATCACCGCGTCGGACTCGAGACACGCCTTCTTGGTTTTTTCCGGAAACGGGTGGCCGGCGCCGTCAATCCCCGCGCCCCCCACCAGTTCCTCGGAGTGGGATAGCTCCAGACCGTATTTATCCGCGATCACGTCCACCACACGGCGGGCTTGTGTCAGTACCTCGGGGCCGATGCCGTCACCCGGCAGCCAAACGATCTTCTTCATTTACAGCATCCTTTCTTTGGCGTACCGGGTCCAGCCGCCGCTCTCGATGATATCCTGCAGAAAAGCCGGGAAGGGATGGGTCTTGTAAATCTCCCCGTTGGTTAAGTTGCGGATGATGCCGCCGCTTAAATCGACCTCCACCTCGGCTCCGTCTCTGAGAGCCTGTGCCGCCTCGGCACACTCAAGTATGGGCAGGCCTATATTGATGGCGTTCCGATAAAAGATCCGGGCGAAGCTCTCTGCGATGATGCATTTCACACCCGCGGCCTTGATGGCGATGGGGGCGTGCTCCCGGGAGGAGCCGCAGCCGAAGTTCTTTCCGGCGGAGATGATCTTTCTGTCCTTCACCTTCTGGTCGAAGGCCGCGTCCAGATCCTCCATGCAGTGGGCGGCCAAATCAGCCGGATCGCTGCTATTCAGGTACCGCGCCGGGATGATGACGTCGGTATCCACATTGTCGCCGTATTTGATGACCTCGCTCTGGATCACCATGGCTTCCTGCTCGCTGTGCAATTCACTCTTATGCATGGCTGCCTCCTACTACCGTGTCGGGATGGACGATGTGCCCCGCTATGGCGCTGGCGGCTGCCACCGCCGGACTGCAGAGGTACACTTCGCTCTCGGGGTGTCCCATCCGGCCTACGAAATTGCGGTTGGTGGTGGAGAGGGAACGCTCACCCTTTGCCAGTATCCCCATGTGTCCGCCCAGGCACGGTCCGCAGGTGGGGGGGCCGACGATGGCACGTGCGTCGATGAATATATCGATGAGCCCCTCGGCGATGGCCTGCTTGTAGACCTCTTGAGAGCCGGGGATGATCAAGAGCCGCACGTCCTTGGCCGCTTTTTGTCCTTTGAGTATCTCCGCGGCCTGCCGTAGGTCGGATATGCGCCCGTTGGTGCAGGATCCGATGACCACCTGATCGAGGACGATGTCCCCGGCTTCGCCAGCGGGGCGGGTGTTCTCCGGCAAATGGGGGAACGCCACCATGGGCTCCAATTTACTCAGATCGATCTCATGGCGCTCCTTGTACTCAGCGTCGGGATCGGCCGCCGCTACGATGCCGATCTCCCCCGCGTGGGCCATGAGGTATTCCTTCGTCTGATCGTCCACCGGGAAGATGCCGTTTTTGCCGCCAGCCTCGATGGCCATATTGGCCACGGTAAACCGGTCGTCCATCGATAGGGCCGCGACGCCCTCGCCGGCGAACTCCATGGACTGGTACCGGGCGCCGTCCACGCCGATCTTACCTATTATATATAATATCAGGTCTTTTCCGTTGATCCATTTGCCCGGTTTGCCCCTAAGGGTGAACAACTGCGCCTCGGGGACCCGAAACCACGCCTTGCCGGTGGCCATCCCCACCGCCATATCGGTGGAGCCCACCCCGGTGGAGAGCGCCCCCAGGGCGCCGTAGGTGCAGGTGTGGCTGTCTGCGCCGATCACCAGATCCCCGGCCTTGACGAGGCCCTTTTCGGGGAGGATCACGTGCTCGATCCCCACGTCGCCCCCGTCGTAGTAGTGGGTGATGCCCATCTCTTTGGCGAATTCCCGGATCATCTTGCTCTGGGTCGCGGCCTTGATGTCCTTATTGGGGGTAAAATGGTCCAGCACCATGGCGACCTTTTCGGGATCGAAGACCTTTTCGGCCTCCATCTCCCGGAATGCGCCGATGGCGACGGGCGTGGTGATGTCATTGCCCATCACCAGGTCTAGATCGGCCAGTATGTGCTGGCCCGCTTCCACATGATCCAGCCCGGCGTGCCGGGCCATGATCTTTTGGGTCATGGTCATGCCCATTAGTCTGTCACCTCCGTATGGCAGTCTAAAAAATATTCAATCGCGTCGATCAACGCTTCCCAGCTGGCTTCGATGATATTGCCGGATACCCCGACTGTGTTCCAGCTGTGTGTGCCGTCGGTCGATTCGATCTGTACGCGCGTCACGGCCGCCGTGGCCAGATTGCTGTCCAGGATGCGGACCTTGAAGTCCTTGAGCCGCATCTCACTCAGGTGGGGATAAAAACTCTGCAGCGCTTTTCGCAGGGCTTTGTCCAGGGCGTTGACAGGACCGTCACCTTCGGCGGCGGTGATGTTTTCTTCCCCGTCCACCAGCACCTTGATAAAGGCGGTGGCGCTGTAGTCGTCCTGCCAGTGCTCCTCGCAGAGCACCCGAAAGTCCTTGACCTCGAAAAATGTCCTGCGCCGCCCCAGCAGATTCTTGATCAAGAGGTCCAGGGAGGTCTCCCCGCCCTCGTACTGGTATCCCGCGAATTCCTTTTCCTTCAGCGCCTCGATGATGGCCCGGGTCTCGGGGGATTCCTTGGTGAGGCTGGGGTCGATCTTTTGGATCCGCGCCAGCAGCGTGCTGCGCCCCGCGACCTCGCTCATCAGGATTACCCGCTCGTTGCCCACCGCGGCGGGATCGATATGCTCGTAGGAACGGCTGTCCTTGAGTACGGCGTCGATATGCATGCCGCCCTTGTGGGAAAAGGCCCCGGCCCCCACGAAGGGAGTCCGCTCGTCAAATGTCATGTTGGCGAGTTCGCTCAGATAATGGGCGTGGGCGGTGAGATCCTCCATGATCTCAGGCGGCACGCAGTCATAGTCCATCTTGAGCTGCAACAGCGGCAGCAGGGTGCAGAGGTCGGCGTTGCCGCAGCGCTCCCCGTAGCCGTTTGCCACGCACTGGACCTGCCGTGCCCCCCCGCGGACAGCCATCAGGGTGGACGCCTGGGCGCAGCCGATGTCATCGTGGCAGTGGATGCCCAGGGGAGTCGTCATCGCCGCGGCCGCCGCGGCGGTGATGGTCTCGATCTCGTGGGGGAGGGTGCCCCCGTTGGTATCGCACAAGGCCAGCCAGTCGGCTCCCGCCTCCTGGGCGGCCTGTAATGTCTTCATGGCGTATTCCGGATCTTCCTTGTATCCGTCAAAGAAATGCTCGGCGTCGAAGATGACCTCCCGGCCCCGTTCCTTGAGATACAATATGCTCTCGTAGATCATGGCGAGGTTCTCCTCCGGCTCGGTGCGCAGTATCTTCTGCACATGAAAGAGAGAACTCTTGCCGAAGATGGCCGCGGCCTCGGTTTCGGCCTGGGCCAGGGCGTTGATCAGGGGATCGGTATCGATCTCGCTCCTGGGCTTTCTGGTGCTGCCAAAGGCCACCAGTTTTGCGTGACGCAGCCCCCCCTCCTGTATCTGCTTGAAAAACTCGGCGTCCTTGGGGTTGGAGGTGGGGTTGCCCCCCTCGATATAGTCGATGCCCATCTCGTCCAGACGGCGGGCGATCTTGATCTTGTCATTGACCGTGAAGGAGACGCCCTTGGCCTGGGCCCCCTCCCGCAGGGTCGCGTCGTACATGTATATCTTTTCTCGGCTCATCTTTCCCTGCCTTTCTACGGGGTCCCGTTGGTCTTGGGTTTTGCCTGGTCCTCTAAAAGCAGGCGGTTAATCGCGTGGACATAGGCGATGGCGCTGGCCTCGAGGATATCGGTGCTGACACCCCGTCCCACGCAGATCACGTCACCCTCCTGGATGCGGACCGTCACTTCACCCAGTGCGTCGGTGCCGCCGGTAATCGCCCGGATGCGGTACTCGGTGAGCGTCACATCGTGGCCGGTGGCCCTATTGATGGCGTTAAATATGGCGTCCACGGGGCCGTCCCCGCAGGCGGCCTCCTCCACCATCTCACCGTTCTTCTCCATCCGGATGGTGGCGGTGGCCAAGAGCGTATTGCCGCTCACGATATGGAAATAATCGAGGCGGTACACGTCGGGTATCTGGGTGTATTCCTGCTGGACGAGGGCCTCAATATCCTGGTCCAGCACCACTTTCTTCTTGTCCGCCAGGTCCTTGAACCGGGCGAAGGCCTCGTCGATCACTTCTTTTGAAAGGTCGCCGTACCCCAGCTCCTTCAGCCGCTCCACGAAGGCGTGGCGACCGGAGAGTTTCCCCAGTACGATCTCGCTCTGCTTCAGCCCCACCATCTCGGGGGTCATGATCTCGTAGGTCTGCCGGTGGGAGAGCATCCCATGCTGGTGGATCCCCGACTCATGGGCAAATGCGTTGGCGCCGATGATGGCTTTATTGGGCTGGACGGGCACCCCCGCGAGCCGGCTCGCGAACTGGCAGGCGTGGGTGAGCTGGGTGGTGTCGATGCCGGTATTGACCGTCAATATATCCTGCCGGGTGCGGATGGCCATGACGATCTCCTCCAGGGCGGCGTTTCCCGCCCGCTCGCCGAGACCGTTCAGCGTGCACTCCACCTGCCGGGCGCCGTGGCGCACGGCGGAGAGGGAATTGGCCACCGCCATCCCCAGATCGTCGTGGCAGTGGACGCTCAGGATACAGTCGTGTAATTCGGGCACATGCTCGTAGAGCCCGTCGATGATGATACCGAATTCATGGGGGGTGGTGTAGCCCACCGTGTCGGGTAGATTGATGATCCGGGCACCGGCCTTGATGGCGGCGCGGATGGCCTCAGCCAAAAACTCCGGCCGTGTCCGGGTGCCGTCCTCGGGGGAGAATTCCACCTCCGGGCATAGGTTCCTCGCGTAGCTCACAGCCTCGGTGATGTGCTCCAATACCTCCTCGGGTTTCAGTTTCAGCTTGTACTGCATATGGATATCGGAGGTGGCGATAAAGGTATGGATGCGGGGTTTCTTCGCCCCCTGCAATGCCTCCCACGCCCGGTCGATATCCTTTTTCACCGCCCTTGACAGCCCGCAGATGGTGGGCTCGGTAAGCGCCTCGGCGATGGCCTTGACACTGTCGAAATCGCCGGGGCTCGCGATGGGGAACCCGGCCTCGATGACATCGACGCCCAGGGATTCCAGGAGGCGGGCGATCTCGATCTTCTCATGGCGGTTTAGATTGACCCCGGGGGTCTGCTCGCCGTCGCGCAGCGTGGTATCGAAAATATAGACCTGATCAGGCATGGGTTTACCTCCTTTATTAAACACGAAAAGCCGAAGGAGACTGTTTGCGATAGTCTTCGGCTTTTCCTCTCTTCTGTATTGTCGGGCCGATGCTTATTCTTCGATAGGCTCAATCCATGGCATCATGGCCCTTAGCTCTTTACCCACCTGTTCCACGGGATGTTCCGCTTCCCGGGCGCGCAGCGCTTTGAAAGAGGGACAGCCGACTTTGTTCTCCAGGAGCCAGTCTTTGGCAAACCGGCCCTCCTGGATGTCCCTAAGGATACCGGCCATGGCGGCCTTACTCTCCTCCGTAATCACCTTGGGCCCGGCGGTGTAATCGCCGTACTCGGCCGTATTGCTGATGGAATAGCGCATGTAACCAAGCCCGCCCTTGTTGATGAGGTCCACGATCAGTTTCACCTCATGCAGGCACTCGAAATAGGCGCTCTCGGGCTGATAGCCCGCTTCCACCAGTGTCTCAAAGCCGGCCTTGATCAGCGCGCTAAGCCCGCCGCACAGCACGGCCTGCTCACCGAAGAGGTCGGTTTCGGTCTCTTCCTTAAATGTGGTCTCCAATATGCCCGCCCGGCCGCCGCCGATGCCGCTGGCGTAGGCGAGGCCCTTCTCGAAGGCCTTGCCGGTGGCGTCCTGATGGACGGCGATGAGGCACGGAACCCCTTTGCCCTCCTCATACTGGCTGCGGACCGTGTGGCCCGGGCCCTTGGGGGCGATCATGAATACGTCCACATCCTTGGGCGGGACGATCTGATGGAAATGAATGTTGAACCCGTGGGCGAACAGGAGGCTGTCCCCTTCCTTTAGGTTGGGGGCGATCTCACTGTTATACACCTCGGGCTGTTTCTCGTCGGGGAGCAGGATCATCATGAGATCCGCTTTCTTGGCCGCCTCTGCCACGGTATAGACCTTTAGGCCCGCTTTTTCGGCCTTGGGCCAAGAGCGGCTTCCTTCGTACAGTCCGACGATCACGTCGTATCCGCTCTCTTTCAGATTGAGGGCATGGGCATGCCCCTGACTCCCGTATCCGATAATGGCGATGGTCTTGCCATTGAGTATCTTGGGATCGGCGTCCTTGTCATAGTACATCTTGGCCATGGGATTTCCTCCTTATTACAGCGGCCCGGTCAGCCGTTTTAATTGCCTTCGAGATTATTCATGCCCCGCTGGATGGCGATGGTGCCGGTACGGACCAGCTCCAGTATGCCGTAGGGCCTAAGCATCTTGATGAGTGCGTTGACCTTGTCCTCGGGGCCCGTGGCCTCGATGGTCATCATGTCCTGGGATACGTCCACGATATTGGACCGGAATATATCGGCCACCTCGATGATCTCTCCCCGGCTGGCGGCGGGGGCTTTTACCTTGACCAGCACCAGTTCCCGCTTGACGGAGTCGCTGGAGACATCTGTGACCTTCACCACGTCGATGAGTTTATTGAGCTGCTTTAGGATCTGCTCCAGGGTGTCCTCGTCCCCGGTGGTCATGATGGTGATCCGGGAAATATCCGGGTCCCTGGTGGTGCCCACGGCGAGGCTGTCGATATTGTATCCCCGGCGGGCAAAGAGGCCGGATACCTTGCTCAGTACACCCGCATGATTGTGGACCAAGACGCCTAATATGTGCTTCATCGCATCCGCCTCCTTTTTGAAAATTCAACCTTCCGGCTAGGAAGGTCCAAATCTGGCTTTCTCGTCACCCTGACAGTTCTTATGCTTTCTATACCCTGCTGCGGCCCTTCTCATATAATAGGAAGGTTTATGCAGGAAATCCGCATGTATATTCATACAGGGAATTGAAAGTATTTTATCAAGCTAAAGGGACGCTGTCAACCGTTGAGTAACCACTGATCAAATCTTGATGCACGTCTTGTCGGATTATTTTCCGCCCGACTGTGTTAAAAATCCTCGGAATACAAGCCAGTATTCCTGTGCTTTTTGCCTTGCCGGACGAAAAATTCTCTCGATAATCCGCGTCCCAGACTTAATCAGCCTTACTCTAGGGGCGTATCCGCCTGTTTTACGGTCTGTTTGACACGCTTTGTGAATTTTTCCCTGTCCAGCATGACGATCCGGCCGCACTGACGGCAGCGTATCTTCATGTCCGCCCCCACCCGGATAATCTCCCAGAGGTCGCCGCCGCAGGGGTGGGCCTTCTTGGTCCTGACGATATCGCCGATACTGTAGTGCTGTGCCATTTCCCTCTCCTAATGTGTTGTCTTTAGCAGGCCGCCACCAGCGCGTCGAATAGGCGCTGCATGCGAGGTGTGTGCCGGGTCATCTTCTCCGGATGCCACTGCACCGCCAGGAGGAAAGACTCTCCCGTCCCCTCGATGGCTTCTATGACGCCGTCGGTACTGGTCCCCACAGCGGTTAAGCCCTCCCCCAGGGAATGGACGGCCTGATGATGGGTGCTGTTGACCCAGAGATCGGCAGCATCCAGGACCGCGGCGATCCTGCTGCCTTCCGTCAGACGGACCCGGTGGGTCCCGTACCAGATAGGAGTTTGGGGAAAATGGTTGATCTCCTGGGTCAGGGACATGAGACTCAGGTCCTGCCAGATATCGCCCCCCAGGGCGGCGTTGATCACCTGGATGCCCCGGCAGACCCCCAAGATCGGCTTGCCCATCTCCACCGCCTGCTTTGTGAGGGCGATCTCGTAGCAGTCCCGCTCCGGGTCGATCTCCTGGGCCAGTGGGTGCAGGGGTTGGCCGAACCAGTGGCCGTGGAGGTCCCCGCCCCCCGCCAGCAGGATGCCGTCCACCATGGAGAGGTGCTCGATGGCCTCCCCCGGAGGTACCGGCGGCAGTATCACCGCCACGCCTCCCGCCTCTGTGACGACCTGCATATAGGTCTCGTGGAGGGTGAGCATGGGGCCCACCTTGTCATGGCCGCAGGTGATGCCGATCCGTTTCATCCTATCAGGCCTCCCTTTTTATTTAGTATACGCCTAAATGGCCGAACCGGACAAAAATCGGACCGCGAAAATCACCTATTTATTTTCGTCTTTATTGATAATGACACGGTGGGGAAAGGGTATCTCGATACCGTGTTTCTCAAATGCCGCCTTGTAGCGCTTGCGCATCTCCCGCTCCACACCCCAGTGCTCCATGGGGGTCGTCCACATTATAGACCTGATGGTGATGGAGGACGCGTCGAAACTCATGACGCCGATGACCTCGGGGGGCGCCACGATATTGTCGTTCTCGGAGGCGTACTCACCGGCCGTATCGGTCATGACCTGTATGGCTTTTTCGATATCGGTCTCGTAGGCGATGCTCATGTCCACCATGGCCAGGTGATTGCTCCGGGAATAATTGGTCACCCGCTTGATCTCCCCGTTCGGGATGATGGTCTCCTCCCCGGTGTACGGCTTGATCTTGGTGGTCCTCAGACCGATCTCGATGACGGTGCCCATCACGTCGCCGACCTCCACATAGTCCCCCACGGCGTATTGGTCCTCAAAGAGAATAAAAAAGCCGCTGATGATGTCCTTCACCAGGCTCTGGGCGCCGAAGCCGATGGCGACGCCCCCGACCCCGGCGGCGGCGATCAGGGAGGCGGTGTTGACCCCAAGCTCGGCCAATACCATCAACGCGGCGGCGAAATACACGATGTACTTGATCAGGTTTTGTATCACGGCGTTCAGCGTATTGGCCTTGCGCGAATCCATGGTGAACCGAGACTCGATTTCCGCCTGCCGTTCAAAGAACCGGCCCACCACCATCCGGCTCAGGCGAATCACGACCCAGCTTAAAATCAGGATCAGCAGTATTTTCAGCGCGCTCAAACCGAGCGCCAGATAGTCCTCGGCCTTCAGTGCCGTAAACCAGTCCACGATCCCCTGCCAAAGATTAGCAAACAATAGAATCCCCCTCTATCCGTTTTTATATCCCATCCATCTCCGATGCGGTGATGACGGCCCGTGCGAGCTCCTTCATGGAGAGCCCCCTGTCCATGCTATTCTTCTGCATGCGGCGGTAGGCTTCCTGCTCGCTGATCCCATGTTTGTCCATGAGGATGCCCTTGGCCTTCTCCACCAGGCGGCGGGACTCCAGGTCCCCCTTCAGCTTGTCGATCTGGCCCCGCAGGTCCTCCACCTTCTTATAATTCATAAATACCAGCTGGATGGTCTGGATGAGGGCGGACTTGGAGAGGGGGCGGTACAGGTAGGCATAGTCCCACCCCCTTTCCGAACTGCTCCACAGGGTCAGTTGCTCATTGGGGCGAATGATGATGGCGGGGGCGATATGGTCCTCCTCGGCGATCCGGGCGATCTCCTCGCCATTGATGCCGTGGAGATTGTAGTCCGCGATGATCAGATCGGGGCGCAGGGTGCGGATACGGCGGATGGCGGAGCTGCCGTCGCTGGACATATCCACCACCTGAAAGCCGTAGGCCTGCAAAAACTTCTGCATTTTTTCCATCTCCTGGACATCGAGCATGGCCAGGCAGACTTTCGCTCCCCGCATGGGTCTCTCCTTTTGCCGGCATCCGGCGCGCTGGGCGTCATCGCCTGTTCCACTGATGCGCCGGGGTTACGTTGCGTCTAATCTAATAGGTATGCGTTTCCCTATCTGCATACATCTCTGTTTTCAGGGCGGCGAGAAGGTAGGCAAGGCAAGGCGGCTCGCGAAAATGGAGGAAGCGTATTAAAGCATACGCGACCGACATTTGCAGCGACGCCAACGAAGAATTGCCTGCTTTATCGTCGTCCTGAGGTCAGAATTTACTGATGTACTCGGCAATCTCCCACCCGCTCACATACAGGCAGTAATTCTCCCATTCCTTAAGCTTGGCTTCCACATACATATTGTGGATATGGGGCCCCAGCACCGACGCGATGAGCGCGTCGTCCCGCAGGGCGTTGACGGCCTGCTTGAGGTCCCCGGGCAGGCAGGCGACCCCGCCTTCCACCCGTTCCCCCTCGGTCATGGTGAATATATTGCGATCCAGGGGCGGCGGGGGATTGACGCCCCGCTTGATCCCGTCCAGGCCCGCCTTCAGCATCACGGCGAAGGACAGATAGGGATTGCAGGAGGGATCGGGACTGCGGAGCTCGATCCGGGTGCCCGCGCCCCGGCTGGCGGGAACGCGGATCAGGGGGCTCCGGTTTTTCGCGGACCAGGCGATATAGACCGGGGCCTCATAGCCCGCCACCAGCCGTTTGTAGCTGTTGACGATGGGATTGGTGATGGCGGTGATCCCCGGGATGTGCTCCATCAGCCCGCCCATATAATGCATAGCGGTCTCGGAGAGCTGCAGCTCGCCCTTGGGGTCATAGAAGGCGTTTTTTCCGTTTTTAAACAAGGACTGGTTGGTGTGCATCCCCGAGCCGTTGATCCCGAACACCGGCTTGGGCATGAATGTGGCGTGGAGTCCGTGGCGCTGGGCCACGATCCGCACCACGTTCCTAAATGTCATCACCTGGTCGGCGGCAGTCAGGGCGTCGTCGTATTTGAAGTCGATCTCATGCTGCCCCGGGGCCACCTCGTGGTGGGACGCCTCGATCTCAAAACCCATCTCCTCCAGGATCAGGCACATGTCACGCCTGGCGTCGCCCCCCAGGTCCACGGGACCCAGGTCGAAATACCCGGCGTCGTCATGGGTGACGGTGGTGGGGTTCCCCTCGGTATCGGTATGAAAGAGGAAAAACTCCGCCTCGGCCCCCACGTACATGGTGTAGCCCATCTCCGCCGCTTCGGCCAGCACGCTCTTCAACGCCACCCGGGGGCACCCGGCGAAGGGCGTCCCGTCGGGATTGTACACGTCGCAGATCAGCCGGGCGACCTTCCCCTCCTGGGGTCGCCAGGGGAAGATCACAAAGGAATCGGGATCGGGCCTAAGGTACATATCCGACTCCTCGATGCGGACGAATCCGTCGATGCTGGAGCCGTCAAACATGACCTCGTTGTTGAGGGCCTTCTCCAATTGTTTCTGGGTAATGGCGACATTCTTCATGATCCCGAAGATATCGGAAAACTGGAGGCGTATGAACCGCACGTCCTCTTCCCTGCATATCTGGAGAATCTCTTCCTTTGAGTATTTCATATCCTTTTCCTCCTCATGGCGATTTGGGCCTCATCTAAAAAGAGCGCACTACCCCTGGTGTCCGGAGCAGAGCGCCTTTGCTTTGCTAATAAGTAGTATATACCATATTCTGCCCCCGAATACAAGGGTTTAGCAGTCGGACCCGCGTGATCTCCCCCCTGGATATTTCCCGGGACATACTCACGCCCGGTCCAGGGCGTCCTTCAAAATGGCGATATCGGCGTCGGCAGGCTCTCTATCCCCATACCGGACGTCCGCGTATATGTTCGCCAGGGACTCTGGCAGGGACCCCGCATAGGCATGGGCGGCGGCGATGGTATCGGCGGCGGTGGCGGCAGGATCTGGTTTGAAACCCGCTGCCATGGCCCGGCGGATATACCGGCGGTACAGAAACCGCGCCCGCTGCCTATTGTCCGCCATGTCGCGCCACCGCTCCCGGGGCATAAAGGCGGCGCGAATCCACCTGCGGGTGCGGGACAGTGTGCGCCGGGCCATCCGGCCCATATCCCAGAGGCTCTCCCGCTTGTCGATATATCCCTGGTCCATGGGCTCACTGCGCCTGCCCAGCAGGTCCAGGACCACCCGGTATAGACGCTTGAGCCCCTTCCACAGGACTATGGACAGGCAGACGATGATGAACAGGCCGACGGCCCCGGCCACGATGTACAATAGGATGGTCAGCACCATCTCCCAGAAGGGATTGGTTTCTCCCGCCGGGGGCAGCATCGGCCCGCCGCCGTCCTCCAGGGGGACCTGGCGCATCCCCCCGTACAGCTTCTCCAGTACGCCGAGGAGCCACTCGGCAACGGTGACCGCCGCCGAGGCGACGGCGTCCTTGATCTCTCGAAACAGCCCCACCAGGAGCACGATGATGGCGAGCAGCGCGATCAATGAGCGGTTCTGTTTGATCATCCGCCGCGGCAGGGAGAGCGTCTCCCCTTTTGACGGCACCGCCTTTTCCATGGCGCGCTGGTTGAGGGCAAAGACCGTCGATAGGATAAACACTACCCCCGCCAGGGTGAAGAAAGGCAGATAGGGCAGCAGCATCTTTCCCTGGGTAAACAGATAGGAAAACAGCAGATACACGATAAGACCGATCCAGGATACCGGGAGGGGGTAGTGCTCCTCCCAGGCCCTGTAGGTCAGGGTTGATCCACGGTAGACAAAGATGATCCCGATGAAAGTCACGATGGGCGCCCAGTTCCCGGCGGGAAACAGGTACCAGGCCGGGACGATGGCTCCGGCCAGCACGACCAAAAGCCGCAGCCACATCCGGCTTTTTTTCAGGGGAAGCCCCAGCAAGAGGCCCCACAGGTATGCCCCCGCCAGATACCCGAGACAGAGCCACTGGTACCGCCCCGGCACGATCAGCGCCCCCAGGAGAAGCAGCACGGGCATGACGCACAGCATCTCGTAGAGGGACTGGAGCCATTTGCCGCCGATCCTTAGGACCCACTCAAGCGCCCGGCGCATCACAGGCCTCCTCTCCTTCTCCGATGGAGGGCAGCAGCACCGTCCGGACGGAATTGCCCAGGGAACGCAGCTTGGCTACCTGGGCTGAAAGCCGCCGGTTTTCGTATCCGGTGATCAGCAGATAATCCCTGCCTGTGGGGCGAGACAGTATCTCCCGTTCCAATAACGTATACATGGTCACGCTGCGCTTGATCTGCACGGCGGCCAGTATCTGGAAAAATCGCATGAGATGCTCCCGGCTGCACCGGCACTCCATCCGCACGATCTCCTCCCCCCGGCCCACACAACAGGCGTTGGTCAGAAGCCCCACGGGGATCCCGCTGTGGACAGCCCGGTCGGCGATGGTGGCGGCCAGCCGCAGCCCGTACTCCACCCTATGAGGCTCGGGCTCCTTGTCTCTGAGATCGGGGGAGGTATCCACATTGAATAGGATCATGAGATGGGGATCGGCGGTGTATTCGCTGCGGTGGACCTGGAGTGTCCCGGTCCGTGCCGTGGCCTTCCAGTTTACGAGGTGCAGGCCGTCTCCCGGCTCGTAGGGCCGGGTCCCCGCCCGCAGGAATGGATCGGGGATGACCCACCGGCGCACGGTGATATCCCCCAGCAAACTGTGATAGGAGAGAGGGATCTCTGTATCCTCCAGAAGCCGCGGATATACGACGAGGTGGGCGGTCAGGTCGATGGTCCGGGAGGACTCGGTCATCATCAGGGGGTCCCCCGCCGTCAGGGTCACGCTGTCCAGCCGGTACAGCCCCCGCTTCGTGGCCCGCAGGGGATGCCTGCGGGTGATCCGCATAAAGGGCATGAGGGCGAAGACGCTCTGGTGATACATCCCGTGGCGGATGGTCCGGTCCGCCTCGTCGGCAAACGTAAGGTGCGGGTCCATCCTGGATTCGGCCCGGACCCAGGGCATGGGGAGCAGCTTGCGGTTTTCGATGGTCTCCACCATCTCGGTGGGCTCCCCGGCGAATATGGCGGCGTCCTTAAACCTACGGGTATACACCACCCGGTGAAAGACCCGGTGTTTGTAGACCGCCCGCACGATCAGGGCCGTGACGATGAGGACGAGGACCGTCCAGCCTATATTCACTTATTCAGCCCCCTCAAAGAGGCTGTCCTCGGTGGGCACCGGACTGTGGGCCAGGATGTCCGCGATCACGGCGTCCGCGCCGTGGGGCGCCATACTGCGCAGCAGGATCCGGTGGCAGAGCACCGGCGCCGCGATGGCCCGTACGTCCTCTGGCAGCATATAGTCCCGGCCCATGAGGATGGCCTTGACCTGGGCGGCCTTCAATAGCGCCTGGGTGCCCCGGGGACTCACTCCCAGGGTCACGTCGGGGTGACTGCGGCTCCTATTGGCGATATCCACGATATACACGTACAGGTCCTCGGCGACATGGACCTCCCCATAGGAGGCCTGGGCGGACAGTATCTCCTCCGCCGTGGCCACCGGCTTTAGGGAAAGCAGGGGATCATCCTTCCGGAACCGGCTCAATATCTCCACCCCCTGCTCCTCAGTGGGATAGCCGATGGAGACCCGCATCAGGAAACGGTCCAGTTGGGCTTCCGGCAGGGGGAATGTCCCCTGGATCTCCACGGGGTTCTGGGTGGCGATGACGAAGAAGGGCGCCTGCAGGTCGTGGGTGATGCCATCGATGGTGACCTGGCGCTCCTCCATGCACTCCAAGAGGCTCGCCTGGGTGCGGGGGGTGGCCCTGTTGATCTCGTCGGCCAGCAGTATGTTGGTAAAGACCGCTCCGGGGCGGAACTGAAATTCACCGGTTTTCTGATTGTAGAAATTGATGCCCGACACATCGCTGGGCAATAGATCCGGGGTGAATTGAATCCGTTTGGCGTCGCAGCCGATGCTTTTGGCGAGTGCCTTGGCGGTCAATGTCTTGCCCATCCCGGGGACATCCTCCAAAAGCACATGGCCCCGGGCGATTAATGCGATCAGCAGCAGGTCCAGCCAGTCGTCATGGCCCACCACCACCCGGCGTATATTCTCCTTGATGGTATCGGCGAGCGCTTTGATCTCTTCGACATGCATGTCCCCATCCACCCCTTCCTTTTACTCAGCCTTATTATACCAGACAAAAAGACGGATGGGGAATGCTGGCTATTGGCGTTTTAGGCCCCTGGGGGCTCTGTATGGAAGGAAAGGGGCAGGCTGATGAGGGCGCTGCCCCGCTCCCAGTGAAAGATCATATCCACATCCGCGCTGTGGGACCGTATGTTTTCCCGGCAGCTATCCTTCATGTAGGCGGTGATGCGCACCAGTCCGGAGCCCGCGGCCGGTATCTCTATGGTCTCCAGGGTGATGGATTCGATCTCGGGGTCCTTGCTGACATAGACATCGGACAGCGTGATGGGTTCATCCAGGGTATTGTATACCTCACAGATCAGCAGGATACTCCCCTCTCCGTCCAGCCGGTAGTGGAGGTCTTCTCCCAGGGGCACGGCCCAGATCGGGTCCGGGGGCAGTGCGTCGGCCTCCACCGGCTCTGCGCATAGGGCGGCGACGCCCATCCCAGCCCCGATGCACAACAGGCATCCCAGGACGATCAACGCGATCCTGCACTTGATCATAAAGGACAACGCCCCGTACATCCCTTCCCCTCCTCTGTCCGATATATCAAGTCTTGATTCGGGGCGGGGATACGGTTCCCTTGACATTGCCTGGGTATTTCCCCCCGGGGGGATGCAGGCAGAGGATTTTATCCGGGTTTGGCGCTGCGGCTTTTACCCGGTTTATGCATGGAAAGCCTGCTTTCCATAGTGAAATTTAAGCTTCAGACCGCCGTTCTTTTCCTTTGATACAATCCGTCAGATTGACCCCCATCCAGATCCCCAGCAGCGGAAACGCTACCTTGCTCTGGACAAACAACGGCAGCCATACCCTGGCCTGAAATATCACGGCAATATAGAACTGGGCGAATAAAAGGAGCACCGGCGCGACGAGGACCCAGAACCGGAGCCAATGAAACTGCCTGCCCTTGTCCCAGCGCCGGATCAGGCCCGGGACCCGGATCAACACGCCGAAGATGAACGGATACGCGGTAGCATAGACCAGACGAAGATAGAAAATCGTCCCGTTCCCGATAGGGCGATTTCGCATAGCCTGTTCTATCGCCCGATCCCCCCTAAACAGACCGTACAAAAGCGCGAAGACGGCCAACAGTTCCAACAGATACCAGCCTGCCCTTTGTATCTTTTTCATACCGCACTCCTTTACCATGATATTTCCAATCGTTACAGTATTTCGGGGATGCCGCCCGGTATCCTTCCTGAGGCCCGTCTTGATTCAGGCTGAGACTAAAAAAGGCCCATAAAGGGCCATAAAGTCAGTGTCTTTTCAAAGCGCGCTATATCTCGACGCTGCCGGTGAATACCTCCGCCGCCGGACCCGTCATATACACATGACCGTCCTCCAGCCATTCGATCAATAGATCCCCCAGCGCCAGATGGATCGTGACCGTTTTGCCGGTAAACCCCGCCATGGATGCCGCCACCCCCGTGGCGCAGGCCCCGGTGCCGCAGGCGAGTGTCGGCCCTACCCCCCGCTCCCAGGTGCGCAAGGCGATCTCTCCGGCATTGAGCACCTCGGCGAAGTTGACATTGGTCTTCTGGGGAAAGGCGGGGTCCTTTTCCATTAGTTCGCCCAGCCGCTCCATCCGCCGGACGGACAATTTCTCTTCCCAGACGATCATATGGGGGACCCCCATCCGCAGTCCGGATATGAACAGGTTCTCCCCGTCTAGTGTAAAGGCCTCGTTGACCACGGGACCCTCCGGTCCCACCATGGGGATGTCCCCCCGGTCGGTCCGCGGCTCCCCCATATCCACCCGCACCCCGGTGACCTTTTCCGCGTCCAGCATGATCCGCGGCTTGATGATCCCCGCCAGGGTCTCTACGGTGAGATCCGTCTTCTCGGTGAGGCCCCGCTCATAGACGTACTTGGCGAAGCAGCGGATGGCGTTGCCGCACATCTCGGGCTCGCTGCCGTCGGCATTGAATATCCGCATCCGAAAATCCGCTTTTTGGCTCGGCAGCACCAGGACCAGCCCGTCGGCCCCGATCCCCGTGTGCCGGTCGCACAGCCGGGAAGCCAGCTCCCCGTACCGGAGTCCCGCCTCCGGGGCGGGTTCTATGAGGACAAAGTCATTGCCCAATCCGTGCATCTTGGTGAATCGCATGGTCTTCACTCCTTCATCTTTGGGTGTATTGTACCCCAGGAAGGTTTTTGAGGCAAGGGCGGCAGCATCCGGCACATACCTATATTTTATCCCCTCGTCTTACCCGCCCGCCATCTTGTGATCGCTTACCCGCTATGTTATGCTAAAAGAGTATAAAATGCACGAAGAAGGGGTGCGGGGATATGAAACGTTTGACAGTACTCATGGTGGCTCTCTGCCTCATCCTGATGCCGTCCCTGGCGCTGGGCGCCCAGTCTCCTCTGACCGAGATCAGCCGGAACAGGGTCAGCTTTGCCGAGGGGAACACGGTGAAGCTGGTTTCGTACTACGCCACCCTGACGGTACGGGGTAGCACATCGGTCAACGCCACCCTGACACTGGAAAACAGGAGCGACGAGGCGGCGGAGATCTATGTGGGGACCCCCTACCCCATGGACAACGGGTATCAGGTGGACAGGCCCCAGGCCTGGTGTGAGGGACAGAGCCTGCCCCTCCGGCGGATGAAAAAAGCCCCTGAGGCGGGCGAGGGGATGCCCGGGGACTGGTACGGCTGGAAACTGGCGTTCGCCGGTAAGCAGGTCAGGGAGATGACCATCACCTTCACCACCGATACCAAGATAGAGCCCGACGGGACGCGGTGTGTGATCTATCCCCTTCATTACCTCAGGAGTTTCGCTGAGGCGACGGACTATGTCCAGGTGGTGGCCGACATGGACTACACGCCTCCCTATGTATATGACCCCGATCCAGACCCGATTCCCGGGCAGGTGGAAAGCGGCAGCCTCATCTGGTCCTACGCCGACGGGGACTATCCGGATCAGATCGTACTTAAGTTCAAGCCCATCGTCCAGGTGATCGAGCGGTACCTGCAGGACAGCGCCGGCACAGACAGCGATATCGGCCTGATCCTATCGGTCTTTGACCAGGGCCAGTACCAGGAGGCCATCGACGGTATCGACGCCTATCTATCCGACCATGGGACCGTTTCCTATAAAAATGCCCTGCTCACACTGAAATCAATCTGCCTTCAGAAACTGATGCGCCTCGATGAAGCCCTGGATCTCAATAACCTGCTGCTCACCGATCTCGGATTCGGCGACATGAATACCGTTTTCCAAAACAGGATCATCTATGAGAACGCGTGGATCATGGACGCCCAGGGAAAGGGGCGGGAAGCGGTCCGCGAGTATCTCACCGCCCAGCAGGATATGGTGGAGAAAGACAGCCTCTTCGGACAGTGGCTCAGTCAGGAGATATGGACCCTCTCCCCGCGGCCTACGCCCACCCCGGAGCCGACCCCCCAGCCCGCCGCGGCCCCGGCGGAAGAGGAAGAGAGAACCGGAAACTGGATCGATACCATTCAGGAGCGGGAGGTATCCATCGGATCCATGCGCATCCCGCTTTTGTATCTCGTCGGGGGAGGGCTGTTGGTGCTCATCATCCTGGTGATCCTCCTCCTGCGGAGAAAGGGCAGAAGCCGGCGCGGCCACTATTATTACAGGTAATATCTGGGAAATCACGCATACTTTTATCCCTCCCCGGCACACTATGCGGGGAGGGATTTTTATGATCGAAACAGTTGCGGTGGCCCCCGGGCTTCCCCAGGTGGCCCGGTATCTGACCCAAAAGGGCTACCGGGTCACGGAGTACGGGCGGCACACGCCGGGGGTTGATGCTGTGGTATACCTGCGCACCGACCAGCCGAGGATGGTGTCAGCGGCCATGCAGCCTCCGGGTCAGTCGGGTTTTCCTGGAGTGCTATTGATCGACGGATATGGAAAGACGCCGGATCAGATCCATGAAATACTGCGGCGCGGCTCCTACGAGCCTCTCTGGTAATCATCAATACAGTTCCGGATAGGAAAAATCAAAATCGTACCGGGCGGCGGCGACGGTATCCGCCGCCGGCTGCCACGCGTCCATATAGCGGGCGATGCCGCGGCTGATGATGTCCGCCATCCGCATGACGGTCATGAGACGGGTGTTTTGCAGGACCACGTATTCCATGAAGCCGCTCAGGTTCACGATCCCCGCGATATGCAGGTGACCCACCCGGGGGAGGCTCTTGTTGACCCCGGCCCCCGGGCATACAGGCCCGGGACCCAGGGATATGCATCCCACCCGTTCCTGGCGGCCCAGGCAGGCGTCGACGGCGATGACGCAGGGATTTTGATACCGGCGGCGGATGGTGTCCATGCATTGGCTTAGGTTCTTGGCGTGGACAGGGGCGTCCAGGGTGCCGTGGAGGGGATAGGTCTTTTTCATCAGGGTTTTGAGCTTGTACCCCACCAGGGGTCCCAGGCTGTCGCCGGTGGAGCGGTCGGTGCCGATGCATACGATCACCGGCCCGGTATGCCCGGGCTTGTAGCACTGGGAAAAGACCTCGCCGAAGCAGTCAATAAACTGATTTTCCGCCTCCGGACCCATGGCGTCCACGACCCAATCCTGTTCCATAAAAAATGCCGCACCTTCCCTGAGAGACTGTTTTCAGTATATTCTCAAGGGCTATGCGGCATACCTGAGAACAAATGCCAGTGTATCGATACTTTTATGTTATTTTGTCCAACCCGCCCGCTGTCCCCAGCATTACCCGGGCGGGGGCGGCGTCCAGCCCCGGGATACGCAGGGGCAGACACATCAGACAGTAAATATCTGGCAATATTTTTTTCAGATCAAGTCCCTCGATGAGGATATTCTCGCTGCCGGTGAGCCAGGCGTCATGGGGCGCCCAGCTATCGTCATAGGGGGCGGCGGAGAGGTAGTCGATCCCCACGGTGACATAGCCCCTCTCCCGCAGACGGGAAAGGGCCTCGGCGGAGAGCCCCTGGTATGCCCGGTCAAATGTCCGGGCATATCCCCGACGGGAATTCCCCGTCTTTATGAGCAGGCGGACAAGGCCGGGAGAGAGAAGGGGCGTGATCGTTTCCCAGGGAATGGCGGTCTCGCCGGTATCCACCTCGATCACCTGGCAGGGCCCTATCAGCCGGTCCTGGGGGATCTGGTCCAGGGTGCGGCCCCCTTCTTCCACATGGGCGGGGGCGTCCACATGGGTGCCGGTGTGTGAGCCCATGGATATGCCGGTGGTCCGAAAGCTCCCCGGCCCCTCGATGGGGTGGACGGTGAAGACGGGCCCCGGGTCCCCCGGCCATACGGGCAGGTCATCTCCGATGGGCAGGCTCACGTCGATCCACTGTTTTGTGCCGGTAATCGACACCATATCCTCATTCATACAGGAGTATCCTTTCTATTTGTCGAATATACCCGCAGATCGATGGAGGGAATACGATGGCAAAAAGACGGAAGGGACTCTGGGTGCTGCTGCTCATCCTGATATGCGGGGGGCTGGTTTTCTATTATCTTCGCTACAGCCGCCACGCTCTCCTGCCCGATTCCTCGGCGTCGATATCCGCCGGGGATCGGGATGTCTGCTTCCTGCCCGAGGGGATACTGGTGGCCGGAGAAGACCCCGCCCTCTATGATACCGCCGGGAGCGCCCTGACGATATCCTCATCCGGCTTCGATCCGGACACCGACTGGCGGCAGGCCCGCCAAAAGGGCGAGTATATACTGACCGCCGACAGCCGCCTGTACGACGGATCGTCACTGCCGCTGCGGATGGTCTGCGATACGGAGGCGGGACTGGACATACTGGACTTCCTGCCCCTATCAGAGGACGCGTTTTTGCTGTACGCCGCCTACCAGGGTGAGGCTCCCTTTCTGGAGTGGGTCAAGCCGGGACAGGACCCCGCGGCCCTGGGTATCGCCGCGGAGCTTACCTACCTGGCCATGGACGATACGGGAGACGGCGGGGCGTCGGTCCTATATCTGGACGCCACCGGCGCGGCACCCTCCGCCCAGGTCCTGCACTACAGGGACGCGGAGATGGTGGGAAGCCTCTCTCTCCCCAATGAAATGTACTACGCGCTCTACCGCTTACCCTCACATATTTTGTTGGTTGGCACGCATCAGATAGTGTGCTACAATGTGGAAGATGGCGAGCTCCTGTGGTCTGTCCCCCTCTCCGGAGCGGGCCGGCCCTGGGTCTTACGGGACGGGGATCGCCTCCTCTGTTATCTGGGGGAGAGCGCCCTGGGGATCGACGGAAACGCCCTCTGGGTGCAGGCCGACGGCTCCCATGAGACCGGGAAATTCCCCGGGGGACTCAGCCATTTGATCCGGTGCCGGGACATGCTGGCCGCGGTGCAGAACGACCGCACACTGCTGGTGCTGCGCAGGGACGGGACCGTCATGGCTTCCGCCGACGCCGGGACCGGCATTGCCGATCTATACTGGCCCAGCACGACGCCCCAGCAGTTATTCGTCCGGACTAACGACGGGCAGGTATTGATCCTGGGCACACCGTAAGCGAAACAGTGAGAGTTAAGACGGGAGGAATCTCGATGAATTTACTGGACCTCGGCATACTGGCCGTCATGGCCATCAGTATCGTGGTGGGGATCTACAATGGATTTGGGATCTCTGTGCTCCACCTGGGTTCCTTTATCGCCTCATGGCTGGTGGCTTTCTTGTTTTACCCGGCGGTATCCCGCCTGCTGATCAAGATATTCCCCGATCTGGTGGACAAGCTCATCTACTACACCGACGGGGCCTCCTTTATCAATTCGGTGCAGGACCGGGGCATCGCCGTGGCCAACATGGCCCCCGACGCGGTGCGCTCCTTTGTGGAGAAAGCCAATTTTCCGCCCCCCTTCGACCGGGTGCTGGAGTGGAATATCACCCACCAGGCCCTCGATCAGCTCCAGACGGCGGGGGAATACTTTAATTTCACCATCGCCAATGTGATCATCAATATCGCCAGCATCATCCTCTTGTTCCTGTTCGTGAAGCTGCTCTTCGCCATCGCCATCAGCATCTACAAGGGCATCTCCAAGGTCCCGGTGCTGAAACAGTTTGACGGCGTGATGGGCGGCGTATTCGGACTGGCCCGGGGACTGGTGGTGCTGTTTCTGATATTCGCCGTGGTGCCGGTGGTACTGGCCATCGCCCAGGTGGGCGCCTTGAACGAATTCATCGAGTCTTCCAAGCTCGCGAGTTTCTTCGTGAATCACAATATATTCGCGGGAATCGTACGGGGATTCTTCTAGCGGACAGCCATACAACAAGCGAGACAACAGGCACAGGATGTATCTCCTGTGCTTTTTCTATATACGGTTCCGATACGCGAAATACCTCGTTCAAATAAAAAGTCATGCTACCGGTCCTATGACAGACTTTCACGGATGTAAACCGGTGGGCGGGATACAATAAAAGTACCTGAAAGGTGGTGAACGATATGGGATGCTGTGATGATTCGCCCAGAATGCAGGTCAAATGCGGTGTCCATAACTGCCATTATAACCAGAACCACATGTGCCACGCCCAGGGCGTGGAAGTCAACGCCATGGGAGACGGCCAGGCCCATACCAGCGACGGCACGTGCTGTTCGACCTTTCGACATCGGCACGGATAATGGTACGTTGGACGAGGGCGATAGCGCCCGTACTCCCCTGGAAGGAAAGGCTCCCGCTTACAACGCGAGAGCTTCTGTTTGTCAAAAAAATGCCAGACAGCCCGAAATACCCGGCACAGCGGTCGGCGCAAAGCTGACGCCTCACTAAGAAATATCGTTTGGTTTTATGTTTCGTTGTGTGCGGTCTTTTGCGAGGACCACATACCGTTAAAAAGTCATCTGAACGATGTTTGTTTAGCACTTTATTCCAATTCGGGGGCCCAGTAGGCAATGTATTTGCAATCTATCCGCATCATAAGCCCATACGATAAAAAATGAAACACAGCAAATAGAAAGAAAAGGCGTTATTCCCGGCGAAAGGGGGCGGGCGATCGTCGATCGCCCCTACACGCTGACCGGTCGTTTTCCCTTGCGAGAGAGCGGCCCGATGAGGGCATCGGGCCCTACATACGAAACCAGAAAAAGAAATGGCACCTCATCAGGTCCTGGGGGCAAAAAATGTCCCTTTGGGTCAATGACCGGATTCTGCGGATGCAATGCATTTGATAGGCTACATGTACGTGGAAGGCAGCCTCATGGGAGACGGCCACGCCCAGACCAGCGACGGCACATGCTGTTCAACCTTCAAAGACCAGCACCGATAATGGTATGCTGGACAAGGGCAACAAGCCCCCGTATATCCCCTTGGAAGGAAAGGCTCCGCCGATAAGCAGAGCTTCTTATATTTCCATTCAGTAAGTAGATTGCCGTGTATTAACCAAGCCTTTCTTTTGCCCATTTCATATGAGAATTAGTATCCCTGTCGAAGCCGGAGAATACGAGCAAATCCCGCCAATCCTCCTGTGCCAGTGCAACCGCATGTCTAAGCCTGTCTATACTTCCACTAGAAAACTTAATAGCGGCAAAAGTTACGCGTTCTATGCAGTCAGGTTTGTCTTCACATAAGGGTATATCCGCTTGCTGTAATATATCTATTGCATACGGTCTATCGTCTTTGAAAAAGACCATATCAATCAATTGTACTGACTGTTTGCTTAAATCCCGCATGATTCCCTGCTTATTTATGCCCGTCCAACCACTCGATTAGATCCCCTATGACCTCATCCCGGTTGGTCTCATTGAGCATCTCGTGGCGGCCCTCCGGGTACATCTTCAGCGTCACATCCCTGATCCCCAGCCGTGTATAGGCATCCGCCAGTTTGGGCGGTCCCTGGCCCCACTGCCCGATGGGGTCCTCCGTCCCGGAGAAGATATAGACGGGCAGGTCTTTGGGAATGCTGGCGATGGCCTTGTCGGAGCACATCCCGCCGAGCCCCCGGAGCATATCCCGGTAAAAACCCGTAGAGCACACGCATCCGCAGAAGGGATCCTCGATATAGGCGTCCACCTCCACCGGGTCACGGCTCAGCCAATCCAGCTGGGTACGGGGGTTTTGCACACCCTTGATATTGGCCCCGAAGGACATATCGTGGAGAAGCGGCGCCTTGGCCCGGGAACCCTTGAAAAGCACCGCCGTCCCCGCGATGAGCCGCCCCGCCGCCAGCAGCGCCGGGGGCTGTTTGTAATTGGTCCCGGACAGGATCACCCCGTCCAGGGTGTCCCCATACAGGCTGATGTACTTCTGGGTCAGGAAAGACCCGAAACTGTGCCCCATCAGGAATACCGGCAGACCGGGGTACTCCCCCCGTATCCGGTCCACCAGCACCCGAATATCCTCCACCATGGTGTCAAATCCGTTTTTGCCGCAGTAACCTACCTTGCCGACATCCCCGGCGGTCTCCCCGTGGCCACGGAGGTCATGGGCAAAGACCGCGTATCCCGCGTCGGTCAGACTCTCGGCCAGCCGCCTGTACCGGGCGGCGGTCTCCATCATCCCGTGGGCGATCAGCACCACCGCCTCCGGTTTCTCCGGCGTCCAGCGGTACAGCCGCAGTTCCGCATCCCCGATGGCTACCCATTCCTTATTCTCCGTCATACTTACCTCCCAAAAATGTTTCACGTGAAACAAATAAGATACCGCTAAATAGTCAGGGTGCCGAGAAGGCCTAAGATGCTAGACGGTGAGTTGTCTGACGAGGGAGCGTATATAAACATACGTGACCGATGTCAGCAACAAAGCCAACGACGCAGATTAGGCTTTATCGGCAGCCTGATGTTTCACGTGAAACAATTGATTACTGTAAGATCTCCAATATTCGTTCTAGGTCCTGGTCCGTGTAATACTCGATCTGTATGACGCCCTTCTTGTCCCCATGCTGAATATTGACCCGGGTCCCCAGCCGCTGGCACAATTGGTCCTCCAAATCGACGAGATAGGGTGACTTGGGCGCTTCCTCTTTGGGACGCTTGCTCTTGGAAGGCTTTTTCGCCATGGCCTCTGCCTCCCGGACGCTTAGGCCCTTGGCGGCGATCCGCTGTGCCGCGGCACGCTGTGCCTCCGGGTCCTCGATGGACAGGATCGCCCGCGCGTGTCCCGGTGACAACTGGCCTTCCCGGACCATGTCCTGGATGTCCTCGGGAAGCGTCATCAGCCGCAACGCGTTGGCCACCGCGGGGCGGCTCTTTCCCAGACGTTCCGCGACCTTCTCCTGGGTCAGCCCGAACCGCTCCATCAACAGCCGGATGCCCTCCGCCTCTTCCATGGGGTTCAGGTTCTCCCGCTGGAGGTTCTCCACCAGGGCGATCTCCAGGACTTCCTGCTCGGAAAACCGCTTGACGATAGCCGGCACGCGGGTGAGTCCCGCCATCCGCGCCGCCCGCCAGCGGCGCTCCCCCGCCACCAGCAGGTACCGTTCCGCCCCGTTGGGCTTCAATAGTATCGGCTGTACCAGCCCGTGCTGCCGGATGGACTCGGCGAGGCTCTGTATCTTTTCCTCGTCGAACCGCGTCCGGGGCTGTTCCTTATTGGGATCTATGGCATTGATATCGATCCTAAGTACCGCGGACTCATCGAACCGCTGGTCCGCGGGGGCGGTCTCCTCCGTCTCCGCCGGATAGGACTCCTCATAGGACTGAAAGAGTACGTCCAGGCCTTTTCCCAAGCCCTTCTTCTGTGCCGCCATCATCCCACCTCCCTTTCATGGTCGATCATCTCCTGGGCCAGGTCCCTGTAAGCCTCGGACCCGGCGCACTCCGGCGCGTAGTGGTTGATGGGCAGTCCGTGACTGGGGGCCTCCCCCAGGCGGATATTGCGGGGAACGATGGTGCAGTACACCTTGTCCCTGAAATACTTCTTGACTTCCTCCACCACCTGCATGGAAAGATTGGTGCGCCCGTCGAACATGGTGAGCACCACCCCCTCGATCTCCAATCCGGGGTTCAGGTGCTGCTTGACCAATTTGATGGTGTTCATCAATTGGCTTAAGCCCTCCAGGGCGTAATACTCGCACTGGATCGGCACCATGACCTTGTCCGCGGCGGTCAGGGCGTTGATGGTGATGAGCCCCAGGGACGGCGGGCAGTCGATGAATATATAGTCATAGTGATCCCGCACCGGTGCCAGCGCCCGCTTCAGGACGGTCTCCCTGGCCATCATATTGACCAGCTCCACCTCGGCTCCCGCCAGCTCCATCTTGGACACCACGATATCCACATTGTCAAAGGCCGTATGCCGGATGGCGCCCGCGATGGGCTCCCCATTGATCAGCACATCGTAGACAGAAAGAGGCGCCTGTCTGCGGTCGACTCCGAACCCGCTGGTGGTATTGCCCTGGGGGTCGATATCGACAGCCAGGACCCGTTTCCCCTTTTCCGCCAGACACGCGCTGATATTTATATTGGTGGTGGTCTTGCCTACCCCGCCCTTTTGATTGGCGACGGCTATGATTTTACCCATATGCGCCTTGTTCCCCTTTCCTGTATTCACACCGTTATCCGCTATATACATTATAGTGTATCGATGGGAGATAGAAAAGAGAAAAAGAACAAAAACACGCAGCGCGGTTATTGAAGTGTTTGACAAATAAAAAGCCCTGCCGGTGACGGACAGGGCCTTAAAGAGAGAGGGAAACAGGGAAAGAGCCCGCGACCCCGGTATGGGACGCGTACCGCCTTGCGGCTTTGGGCGCCCTGCCTTTCCATACCAAAGCGCGGTCTCTCCCCCTGAAACATTATTTCTTCGGGATGCGCACCCGTATCTCGATATTGTCCCCCAGGTCCTTTTCGGTCATCTCCGGGGAGAGTCCGTATTTTTTCATCATCTGCACCGCGTCCCGGATGGTATTGATGAACACCCGCATATCCCCGCACTGCTTCAACAGCCGCTTGCGCTGCCGCTGCCATTCCGTTTCCTGGTTCAGCCGGATCAGGATGCGCTCCACCGCCCGCTCCGTCTCCTTGACGGTATAGCCGTGCTCGATGATCTTGGCCAATACCTTCTCGGTGAGCTTGAAGTCGGGAAGGCGCAATAAGGCACGCGCGTGCCGCTCGCTCAGATGGTGCTTGACCAAATCGTCCTTGATATTTTGGGGCAGGCGCAGCACCCGCAGTTTGTTGGCGATGGTGGACTGGCTCTTCCCCAGCCGCTGTGCCACGTCCTCCTGGGTGAGGTTGTGGTCCCGTATCAGGCTCTGATACCCCCGGGCCTCCTCCAGGTAATGGAGGTTTTCCCGCTGCAAATTCTCGATCATGGCCAGCAGGGCCGAGTCCTCCTCGGTCACGTCGATCACGATAGCCGGTATGGCACTGAGCCCCGCCAGCTTGGCCGCCCTGAGCCTGCGCTCTCCCGATATCAGTTCATATTTGTGCTTCCCCGCCTGCCGCACCGTGATGGGCTGCAATACCCCGTACTCCCGTATCGACAGGGACAGATCCTGCAGCCCGTGCTGGGAAAAATGCTTGCGGGGCTGATAGGGATTGGGAAGGATCTGGTCAATGGGAATCTCACTGACTTCCCGTGGTAATGATGCCGTCTGCGTTTGTTCCATCCAGGCCATAATAAAAACTCCCCCAATATATTGTTGATTAGGGGGAGAATTCATTATTCACCGTCTATTTCCCTTTGTTTGACCTTGTCTTGTTTTGTCTTGTTTCAATATCTTTTGTTTACTTCATATTTCTCGCTATTTCTTCATTTTACGATTCCCGTTTATAATGGGTTTTTCGCGGGTTTTCCGACGCGTCGCGGGTATTTTTGCGGGGTCGGGCCCGATTTTTGGAGAATGACCATATGGGTGCTTCTGTCCGAAAACGGTATGGCGATATTTTCTATGCGGGCGACCGCCCCGCCCAATAGATCGATGGCGCTCCGCGCTTCGGCCAGTTCCGCATCCGCTTTGGGTCCTTTGTACGCGATGAGCGCGCCTCCTACCTTTAATAAGGGAAAGGCATATTCGCAGAGCACCCGCAGGGGCGCCACCGCCCGGACCGTCACCGTGTCCATGCTTTCCCGGCGGGCCGGGTCCTGACCCGCCTCCTCCGCCCGGCAGGTCCATACGCCGATATTCATTAATCCCATGGCCCCGGCGGTCTCCCGGAGAAAACCGGTCTTCTTCTCGACGGAGTCCATGAGGGTGAAGTTCGTTTGTGGACAAGTTATTGCCAGGGAAATACCCGGCAGCCCGCCCCCGCTTCCCAGGTCGAGGACCCGCTCCCCCGGCTGGAGTGTATGCACGCACAGGGCCGCCATGGAGTCCAGCAGGTGCCGGGATATCCGCTCCTCCGCGTCGGCGGGACCGATGAGATTGAGGGGCGCTGTTACCAGCCGGTCCATAAAGGCAAGCATCTTCTCCTGCCGGCTATCCGGGATAGTAAGGCCCATTTCTAAGAGACCCTCCCGTAGCATGTCCCGTTTATTCATTGACGGATTCTCCTTTTTTGAGATAGACCATCAGCACCGCGATATCGGCGGGGGACACCCCGGAGATCCGGGAGGCCTGCCCCAAGCTCAGGGGCCGCATCTCGTTTAGTTTTTGCCGGGCCTCCAGCCGCAGGCCGGTGATGCCGGTATAATCAATTCCCTCAGGCAGCGGCGTCTTCTCCATCCGGGCCGTGCGCCTGGCCTGCTGCTCCTGCTTTCGGATGTAGCCCTCATACCGGGTCTCCACCTCCACCTGCTCCGCCACGGCGTCGGGGACAGTAGTATCAGGCGGAGCCAGCCGGCGGATGTCCTCATACCCTATCTCGGGCCGCTTCAATAGATCATAGAGACTGATCCCGCTCTTAAGCGCGGTGGACTCTATTGTTTTAAGATACGCGTTGACATCGTCAGTGGGGGCCAGTACCGTATCCTTCAGCCGGGTCATTTCTTTCTCGATGGCCTCCATCTTGCGCATATAGGCGTCGTACCGCGCCTGGGTCGTAAGCCCGATCTCGTATCCCAGCTCGGTGAGGCGCTGATCGGCATTGTCCTGCCTAAGCAGCAGCCGGTACTCCGCCCGGGAGGTCATCATCCGGTAGGGCTCGGGGGTTCCCTTCAGCGCCAGGTCGTCCACCAGTACCCCAATATAGGCCTGGGACCGGGATAGGATCACCGGGTCTTTATCCTGGATCATGCGGGCTGCGTTGATCCCCGATAGTATCCCCTGCCCCGCGGCCTCCTCATACCCCGAGCTGCCGTTGATCTGCCCCGCGAAGAAAAGACCTCCGATATCCCGGCTCTCCAGCGTCACCTGCAATTGGGTGGGGTCCACGCAGTCGTACTCGATGGCGTAGGCCGGCCGCATGATGACGGCGTTCTCTAATCCGATCACGCTTCTATACATCCGCCACTGGACGTCGATGGGCAGACTGGTGGAGAGCCCCTGGATGTATTTCTCCTGGGTGTGCAGTCCCTCGGGCTCGATGAAGACCTGGTGCTTCTCCTTGTCATGGAACCGCACCACCTTGTCCTCGATGGAGGGACAGTACCGGGGCCCCGCCCCCTCGATGATCCCCGCGTAGAGGGGGGAGCGGTGCAGGTTCTCCCGGATGATCTGGTGGGTCTTTTCGGTGGTGTAGGTGAGATAGCAGGAGATCTGATTTTTAACCACCCGCTGGTTCATAAACGAAAAGGGACCCACCCCCGGGTCTCCGGGCTGCTCCTCCATCACCGAGGTATCGATGGTGCGCCCGTCGATCCGGGCTGGGGTCCCCGTCTTGAACCGGGTGAGTCGAAACCCAAGCCGCCTCAATACGTCGGACAGTCCCGCCGCCTCGTGGAGGCCGGAGGGACCGCTGTCGGTGATCCACTCCCCCACGATGACACGGCTCTTTAGATACACCCCGGCGGCCACGATCACCGCCCGGCAGGAGAATCGTTCCCCGGAGGCGAGCCGTACCCCCGTGACGCGGCCGCCCTCGGTCTCGATGTCCACGACCTCTCCCTGTCTAAGGGAGAGGTTGTCCTGGTTCTCCAGCGTCGCTTTCATCTCCCGCTGGTACCACTTCTTGTCCGCCTGGGCCCGCAGGGAATGGACAGCCGGACCCTTGGCGGTATTGAGCATCCGCACCTGGATGCAGGTCGTATCGATGGTGAGCCCCATCTGTCCCCCCAGGGCGTCGATCTCCCGGACGATGTGTCCCTTGGAGGTGCCGCCCACCGAGGGATTGCAGGCCATGAGCGCCACGGCGTCCAGGCTGATGGTGAATACCGCCGTCCGGCACCCCATCCGCGCCGCGGCCAAAGCAGCCTCGCAGCCCGCGTGTCCCGCGCCGATTACGACGATATCAAAGTCTTCGTTGCTGTACTCCATATCATTTCCCCACGCAGAACCGCGAGAATATCCGCTCCACCATATCCTCGGGGACGCTCTGCCCCGTGATCCGCCCCAACGCCGCCGCAGCCTCCCGCAAATCGGTGGCGATCAATTCCTCTTCCATATTCCCTGTAAGCGCGTCAATGGCGCTCTCCAGGGCCCGCGCCGCATCGGTCAACGCCTGGGCGTGGCGCGCCCGGATCACCGCGATCTCATGCACGCCGCCGCCCCTGTCCCCCAGGGCGCTCTCATAAAGCCATGAAAGAATTAGGTCCAGCCCCTCTCCCGTCTTGGCGGAGACGGGGAGGATCGTCCCTGAAAAGACGTCTTTGACTTGATCTTTTTGAACGCCTGCTTCGAGATCGGATTTATTGATAAGCAACAGCGTCCGCTCCACGGGAAGCCCTTTGATCTGTTCTTTCTGTTTGTCGTCCAGGGGCGCTGTGGCGTCCAGGACATACAGGATGCGGTCGGCCTTATCGATCCAGGAAAGGGCCCGGCTTACCCCGATGCGTTCGGCCTCATCCCCCGCCTCCCGGATCCCCGCCGTATCCAGCAGCCGGACCAATAGTCCCTTGATATTGATCTCGGCCTCCAATACGTCCCGGGTGGTGCCGGGGGCTTCGGTCACGATGGCCCGCTCCTCCTCACAGAGACGGTTTAGGAGCGACGACTTGCCCACATTGGGACGTCCCAGTATGGCCGCGCGCATTCCCTCCATCAGCAGCCGCCCCGCGTCCGCGTCGTCGAGCCATCCCTGTATCTTTTCGATGAGATCCGATAGGTCATTTTTTAGCGTCACCCTGTCCAGGGTGACGAGCCCCTCTTCCGAAAAATCCACCGCCGCTTCCACGCCTGTCAGCCTGTCCAGGATCGTGGTGTATAGATCATGTACCTGCCGGGACCAGCGGCCCCCCATGTGGCGGGACGCGATCCGGGCGGCGGACGCGGTCCGGGCTCCGATGAGGGACATCACATCCTCCGCCTGGGACAGGTCCATCCGCCCGTTCATAAACGCCCGCTCGGTGAATTCCCCCGGCTCCGCCGGCCTCGCCCCGGCCTGCAGGACTCGGGCAAGCACCTGCCCGGCCACGGCGGTGCCCCCATGGCCCTGTATCTCCGCCATGTCCTCCCCGGTGTAGGAATGCGGTCCCGGGAGATAAAACGCCAGGACTTCGTCGATGGGCTCACCCGCCCCGTCCACCACCCACCCGTGGTAGACATGCCGGGCCCGGTACTGGGTATGCTTATTGCCGCCGCCGTCAGCCAGTACCTCCGAAAGCACCGCGTGGGCCAGCGGCCCGCTCACCCTGACGATGGCGATCCCGCCGACTCCGGGCGGTGTGGATATGGCGGCTATGGTGCTTTGTATATCCATTGAACCTCCAAGGACTGATGATAACGCCCGTCTTCTTCGTTGCGTCTACATTTTCTCCTCAGCGTAGATCAACTACGCTTCCGTCGAAAGCCTCGCCGCGTCTCGAATTCAGGGCCTTCTAATCAGTCCGGCAAACCCCGAATTACGTGTAGGCATTTTATTAAATAAGCCCGGCTATATGCCGGGCCTATATACTACCTACTATATCCCGGTCCGTACCGGTGCCGCTTCTATTTCTTGAATATAACCACCCGGCGGTAGGGCTCTTCCCCCTCGCTGGATGTCGTCACCCGTTCATCCCCCTGGAGCGCGAAATGGATGATGCGCCGCTCGTAGGGATTCATGGGCTCCAGGCGAAACCGCTTACCGCTCTTGGACACCTTGTCGGCGATCCGCTTGGCCAGCCGGATCAGCGTCTCTTCCCGGCGCTTGCGGTAATTTTCGGTATCCAGCACCACCCGGGTGTATTCTTCGGTCTCCTTATTCACAACCAAGCTGGTCAGGTACTGCAGGGCGTCCAGGGTTTCTCCCCGGTGTCCGATCAAATACCCCATATTTGGGCCGGTGAATTCCCCGTAGACCGTCCCCTCGGCCTCTGTAACGGAGACCTTGGCATCGATCCCCATCCGGTCGCAGACCCCTGTTAAAAAATCCTTCGCCGGCGACATGATCTCGCTGCCCTTGATGCTGGCGCGGATCCTGGCCGGTTTCCCGCCGAACAGTCCCAGGGCGCCCTTCACCGGCTCCTCCAGGACTTCGATATCCAGGTCCTCCCGCCGCACGCCCAGCTGGGCGACCGCCATCAGGATGGCTTCATCGATTGTCTTGCCCGTACTCTCGACTTCCTGCATCATCGGGCACCTTCTTTGAGCGCTTCATTGGGTTTCCCCATATAGTTCCCCAGGGTGACCTTATTGTAGATCAGCTGCTGCACCACCATGACCACGTTGCTGGTGATCCAGTAGATGCCGAAAGACGCTGTGTATATGGCTACGAAGAATACGCCCATCAGGGGGAACAGCATCTGCATGCCCTTGTTCTGCTGCTGGGCGGCGTTCTGCTGTCCGCTGATCTTCATCTGGAAGAAGGACGTCGCGCCGGTCAGTGCCGCCAGCAGGAAGAACCCATTGTTCTGATTGGTGCTGATGCCATAAAACACATTCTGTAATGGTATCGACCGGCCCAGCAAATCCATTAAAGGCGAATCCGGCACCCATATATTCCGGATCCACAGGAAATGATAGGCGCTGTACTCCGGATTGGACTTCATAAACGACACGGCCTCCGGAATGTGAATATTGCGTATTGTTTCAAACAACAGGTTTTGATCGAGGATCGTCACGTTTTGCCCGTTCGCGTTTACGAAAGTCGTAAACGCGTCCACGAATTTCTGGGAATCCACGTTCTTGATCAGATTCTGAAAGGCCATCCCGAATTCCCGGAAGAATTTCATCATATCTCCGGCATTTTGTATGGTGATGACCGTATCTCCCGCGAAGTGGTTGATGAGATCCATGTAAAACATAGACATCTGCTGGTAGGAAATACTGCGCAACGCGGCGAAAAAAGCGAAGAACAAGGGCATCTGCAGCAGCATGGGAAGACAGCCCCCCAGGGGGTTGATCTTCTCCTTGGCGTAGAGCTCCTGGAGCTTCTTGTTTTTCTTCTCCGGGTCGTTTTTGTATTTCTCGTTGATCTTCTGGACCTGGGGGTTGATCTCCGCCATCTTTCTCATGGAGCCCTTGGACTTGATGTCCAGAGGCAGGAGAACCAGCCGCACCAGGATGGTGAATAGGATGACCGCTATACCGAAATTGCCTACCAGTCCGTATATCCAGTCTAGAATATTGTACAGCAGTGTGACAAAGTCAGCCCACAGCCCCATGGTTAGGGTGGGTAGCTGTTGCACAGCGATCGACAGTGTTCCAATCATAGGTTACCCCCGTCAATATTATGGTACCGGGTCATATCCGCCTGGATGAAAGGGGTGGCAGCGGGCGATTCGCTTGATCGCCATTCCCGTTCCTTTCCAGGAGCCGTAGCGGCTGACCGCTTCGGCCGCGTACTGAGAGCAGGTCGGATAATACCGGCAGGTTCTCGGTAGATAGGGAGAGATCGCGCGCTGATAAAACCGAATGGTCCACAGTATCAGCTTCTTCATGCGTCTTCCCTCGTTTTATATAGACCGGTCTTCGTAAACAATACGCCGACGGCTTGTCTCAATTGGCTGAAATCAGCGTCCCGGGCGTTTTTCCTGACCACAAAGATCATATCATATCCGGCTTTCAGTTTCAGCCCTTCCGTTGCAACTATTTCCTTCAGCCGCCGCCTGATTTTATTACGCGCCACGGCGTTTCCATATTTCTTGCTGACGGAAAACCCGATACGGTTTCCATTGGTACCATTTTTTCGGTAAACCAATACCAATAAATAGTGTGCCTGTGATCTGCCTTTTTTATAAGTCCTTTGAAAATCCCTGTTCTTTCTGAGCCGTTCTTCCTTTTTCAACTGAATCCCATCCCTAAGGGTATTAACGGGTACGTTTTGCTTCGCAAAGCCGTACCACTCCGGGTATTAACGGGTACGTTTTGCTTTGGGCATTTACGGGTGCGTCCTGCTCCGCAGGACGTACCACTTGCAAAGCCGTACCTGGCAGAAAGAAAGAGCCACGCAACGGTGGCTTATGCAGACAGTCTTTTTCGATTCTTGCTGCGCCTTCTCTTCAATACCAGGCGCCCGTTTTTGGTCTTCATCCGCTTTCTAAAACCATGCTCCCGTTTGCGCTGCCTCTTCTTCGGTTGATATGTCCTGCGCATAATACCTTCTCCTTCCGACGCGGGCTATATGCTCGCTCCAATGAGCGCATCCTTCCCAATATACCCCTGTATTATAGAGCAGGCCCTTTTCCTATGTCAAGGAAAACATACGCCTGTCCCAACTGACATTTTCTTCGTGTTTTCGTTCTCTTTTTTTTATGCTTTGTTTTGGTCATATGAAAACATATGAGGATTCTATGCCGGTCACTTCCTTTATAAAAGTAAGCATATTGAATCTCAGCCATAAGTCTGTTAGTATATACAGTGTGTAAAAGCATGCTCTTTTTTAGTCTGCGGAGTGCAATTTTCTTATCAACAGGCTTCTGTAGACTGCCTGTGGACAGGCTGTAGATATCCTGATTCACAGCGCAGTCGGGCACGCGGTTACGGCATCTTACGGGTGGAGGAAACTGTGGATAACAAAACCGACCGGTTGTGGTCTTCTGCAAAAGAACTATTAAAAAACGAACTCACGGAAGTGAGTTACAAAACCTGGATAGACCCCCTGGTCGTATTGTCCATGGAGGAGAATACCCTATTTCTCTCCGTGCCCAATAATTTCATGAAGGGGCTTTTGGAGACCCGGTACGCTACCTATATTACGGAGGCTTTGAGCAAGGTCTCTTCACGGCCCATCGACGTGTCCTTTGTCCTCCCCGACCAGGCGGAGAAAATGAGCCGTCCCTCCGACAGCCGCAACGAGTCGGCGTCGGCCGGACTGATTCCCAAATACACCTTTGACACATTTGTCATCGGCAACAGCAACCGGTTCGCCCACGCGGCGGCATTGGCGGTGGCCGAGGCTCCCTCAAACGCCTACAATCCCCTCTTTATATACGGCGGCGTGGGACTGGGAAAAACCCATCTGATGCACGCCATCGGTCACTTTATATTATCCCAGAAACCCAGCACCAAGGTGCTCTATATATCCAGCGAGAAATTTACCAACGACCTCATCAACGCCATCATGAACCAAAAAACGGTGAGTTTCAAAAACCGTTACCGCAATATCGACGTGCTGTTGATCGACGATATACAGTTCATCGCCGGCAAGGAACAGACCCAGGAGGAATTGTTCCATACCTTCAACGCCCTCCACCAGTCCGACAAGCAGATCATTATCAGCAGCGACAGCCCCCCCAAGGAAATACCCAAGCTGGAGGAGCGGCTCCGCTCTCGTTTTGAGTGGGGACTGATCGCGGATATACAGCCCCCGGACCTGGAGACCCGGATCGCCATCCTGCGGAAAAAGGCGGATTCGGAAAACATCCAGGTGGAGGACGATATCCTCACCTATATCGCCAACCAGATCGAGTCCAATATCCGGGAACTGGAGGGAGCGCTGACACGGCTCATCGCCTATGTATCCCTCACCGGAGAGGATCTCTCCATGGAGCTGGCCACCGCGGTACTGCAGCAGCTGACATCCACCACGTCTCTCAAAAAACTAACCATCCCCATCATCAAAAAACTGGTGGGCAATTATTACGATAAAACAGTGGAGGAACTGGACTCCAAGAAACGGGACCGCTCCCTGTCCCTGCCCCGGCAGATCGCCATGTACCTAAGCAGGATCCACACCGACTCTTCCCTGCCCATGATCGGCAAGGAATTCGGCGGCAGGGATCATACCACCGTGATCCACGCCTATGAAAAGATCAACGAGGCGTTGAAAAATGATATCCAGTTGCAGAAGCAGATCAAGGATCTGGAGGAGATATTGGTCAACCAATGAGGGATTCTGGATAAAGTGCGATCTATCCAGAAACTTTCCACAGCGTTATGCACAGCTGTTTGCTTGACCGCAGCCGCCGTTTGCAAGGGCTATAGGACTTGTCCACACTGTCCACCGGCCCTACCACTATTACTACTAAATAAATATATATGATTAACCAGCAGGAGGTATGCCATGCAATTTACCTGCTCTCAAAAAAAATTGATGGAATCCATCAATATCGTACAGAAAGCGGTATCCAGCAGAACCACGCTCCCCGCCCTGGAGGGAATCCTATTGGAGGCGGGTGACGGCGTCCTGAAAATGACCGCCACAGACCAGAGCCTGTCCATTATCTGTTTTGTGGACGCGGCCATCGACACGGACGGGTCCGTGGTCATCCCGTCCCGGTTATTTGGGGAGATCGTCAAAAAGCTCTATGACACCGATATCCGCATCAATAGTGAAGAGGGTAACGTGGTCCATATCGAAGCGGGCAATTCACGGTTCCGTCTTCAGGGGTTTTCCGCTGAAGAGTACCCGGATGTGGAGACCATGGAAGAACAAAATCCGGTGGAAATGGGACAGGAAGATCTCAAAAAGATCATCCAAAAGACCATATTTGCCGCGGCGGTGGAGGAGACACGACCCATCCTCACCGGGGCGTTGTTTGAGATCGAAGGCACCGCGCTCACCTCTGTCTGCCTGGACGGGTACCGGCTGGGATTGGTCAGGAGCCGTCTCAAAAGCGAGGCGGGGACCAAGAAAGTGGTCATCCCCGGCAGGGCGCTTTTCGAGATCAGCAAGATCATTGGGGGAGAGGACAACACGGTCAACATCACCCTGGGAGAGCGGAAGGTATTGTTTGATCTGGGGTATACCCGGATCATCACCAAGCTTTTAGACGGGGAATTCATCAATTACGGGCAGATCATACCCGCCGAGTTTATCACAAGGGTCAAGGTGGACCACCGGCTGCTCTACGACAGCATGGAACGGGCGGCCCTCGTCGCCCGGGAGGGGAAGAACAATCTCGTCCGTCTCGGCATCTACGAGAAAGGAATCGTGATCACCTCCAATTCCGAGATAGGTACAGCACAGGAAGAAGTGCCGGCGGTCTTTGAGGGGAAGGAACTCGATATCGCCTTCAACGCGCGTTATTTTCTGGATGCTCTGCGGGTTATCGAGGATGAGGAGATCATGATCGATTTCACCACCCAGGTCAGTCCCTGCGTGCTGCGGCCGGTGGAGGGAGACGAATACGTATATCTATTGCTCCCGGTAAGAACCTATAACTAAAAAGGCGGGGCGCAGATGAAAGAGATCTCCATCGGGACGGAAAATATAGAGCTCGGAAAATTTCTGAAATTCAGCGGGATCGCCCAGTCCGGAGGACAGGCCAAAGCGTGGATCGAGGAAGGGCTGGTCTCTGTCAACGGACAGCGCGAGACCAGGCGCAGAAAGAAACTGACGCCGGGAGACACCGTGACGTGTGAAGGCCGGACGCTGAGAGTGGCGCCCTAAAGCGAGGTACGTGTTTGAAAGCCCGCAGGATCGAATTAGTCCAATACCGCAATTACACAAGATTAGAGCTAGATTTACGCTCTAATTTTGTTGTCTTTACCGGAGACAACGCCCAGGGAAAAACAAATCTGCTGGAATCGGTCTTTCTGAACTGTACGGGCCGCTCCCACCGCACCCATCGGGATGATGAACTGATCCGGGAGGACCAGGATCAAGCCCGGGCCGGCGTGGAGGTCACGCGGCGGGAGGGTGTGAGCCGGGTGGAGACCCGCCTTTGCAGGCACAGGCGCAAGGAAGTGTATATCAACGGAGCCAAGGCCGACCGCATCGGGGATATGATGGGACAGGTGATCTGCGTGCTCTTCTCCCCTGAGAGCATGGAGCTGGTGAAAGGCGCGCCCGCCGAACGCCGGCGGTTTGTGGACATGTCTCTCTCCCAGATCTATCCCACTTATTTTTATCACCTGCAGCAATACAACCGTATCCTATCTCACCGCAACCGCCTGTTGAAGGACCCGAGGCAGGGACATCTCTCCGATATACTCCCCATCCTCGATGAAAAGATGGCCGCCTGCGCCGGGTTTCTCATCAGCCGGCGCCGTTCCTTCATAACAAACATCGGGCAAAGAGCGGCATCGGAACACGAGGCCCTATCCGAAGGAGCGGAACGATTGAAGCTGGAATACCGCGCCGCGGTCCAGGTGGACCGGGACATGGATGAAACAAAGATCAGTGAAGCGTACCTCACGATGCTGAGTCAGCGGAGGGATGAGGATAGGGAGAGCGGCAGCACATCCAAGGGATGCCACAGGGAGGACATCGCCCTCTCCATCAACGAAAGGGACGCCCGGGTATATGCCTCCCAGGGACAGCAGCGCACCGCCGTGCTGTCCCTGAAACTCGCCGAAGCGACGCTCATGGCGGAAAACACCGGAGAAGAGCCCCTTCTTCTGCTGGACGACGTGTTTTCCGAGCTCGATCCGGGCAGGCGCGCCCACCTGCTTCGGCAGACCCGGCACAGGCAGGTTTTCCTGACGCTGACCGACATGGATTTGCTGGGAGATATAGACCCGTCGCTCCGGGAAGATATGGTGGTGTATCAAGTCAGGGAAGGGACCCTTTTGGAGGGGCAATAATAGCCCCCAAGACTTTTATTTCACCCCAAAATAGGATATAATAAGTAAAGATATATAGCACTGAAAACACGGTGTTTTTACTTGTTTTTTGTGCAACGCTTGTTGATTCATGTATGTCTTTGCGCGGCAAAACACACGTGAGAAGTACCTCTAGTGAGCGGGGCGTGATGCTCCGGGCTTTTTCTTTGTATGGGAAGGACAAGAACATGCTGCTGCATCTGGGCGAGAATAAAGCGGTGCTTTTAAAAGACGTGGTCATGATCCTGAACATGGAGACGGCGCTTGATTCTCCCGTTAACCAGGAATTCTTGGAGATCGCCGAAGACGAAAAGAGGGTGGTGCCCATCACCGATTTTCCCAAGACCATGGTGCTGGTCAGCAAGGACCGTACCAGCACGGCCTACCTGTCTCCCGTATCGGGGAGCACGCTCTCCAAACGGGGAGAGGAAAGACATATCAGGTACGAATAATATACTGTAGGAGGGCGCATGTCCGAGCAGAAAAGCCCCGCGGGGCAATATACGGAAGACCAGATCCAGGTATTGGAGGGACTGGAAGCAGTCAGAAAACGTCCCGGGATGTATATCGGCAGCACAGGTCCCAGGGGGCTGCACCACCTGGTGTACGAAGTGGTGGACAATTCCATCGACGAGGCCATGGCGGGCCGCTGCAATCTCATCGAGGTCATACTCCACAAGGATAATTCGGTCACTGTCACCGACGACGGCCAGGGTATCCCGGTGGGTGTCCATACCAAGATGGGGATCCCCACCCTGGAAGTGGTCATGACGGTGCTGCATTCCGGCGGAAAGTTCAATAACGACGCGTATAAATTCTCCGGAGGCCTCCACGGGGTGGGGGTGTCGGTGGTCAACGCCCTGTCCGAATGGCTGGAAGCCACTGTCCATATCAACGGGCATGTGTACCGGCAGGAGTATAAGCGGGGCATCACCCAGTGCCCCCTCACACAGGTCGGGGATACGAAACGCACCGGATTGACGGTGCATTTCAAGCCCGACGCGGATATCTTTGACGAGGTCGAGTTTGATTACGATACCCTGCGCTCCCGGTTCCGGGAGATGGCCTTTCTCAATAGGGGGGTCTGTATCGAATTTACCGACGAGCGGCAGGACAAGCATGACCGGTTCCATTACGACGGGGGGATCGTGTCCTTTGTGGAATACCTCAATAAAAACCGGGAGGCGCTCCATTCCCCGCCGATCTATATCCAGCAGGAGACCGACGCCGCCTCCATCGAGGTGGCCCTCCAATACAACGACGGTTACGTGGAGAATATCCACAGTTTCGCCAACAATATCAATACCCACGAGGGCGGCAGCCATCTATCGGGGTTCCGCTCCGCCTTGACCCGGGTGATCAATGACTATGCCCGCAAAAACAATATACTCAAGGACACCGAGCCCAACCTCTCCGGGGAAGATGTCCGTGAGGGACTGTGCGCCATCATCAGCGTAAAATTATCCGAGCCCCAGTTCGAGGGCCAGACCAAGACCAAACTCGGTAACAGCGAGATGCGGGGCCTCACCGACACCGCGGTGCGGGAGGGGCTGTCCGCCTATCTGGAGGAGCACCCCGGTGAAGCCCGCCGGATGGTGGAGAAATCCGTCAAGGCATTTCAGGCCCGGGAGGCCGCCAGAAAGGCCCGGGAGCTGATCCAGCGCAAGAACGTGCTGGACGGGGGAGGATTGCCCGGGAAATTAGCCGACTGCTCGGAGAAAGACCCCCGACTCTGCGAGATCTTCATCGTGGAGGGCGACAGCGCCGGGGGCAGCGCCAAGCAGGGCCGTGACAGGCAATACCAGGCGATACTGCCGCTGCGGGGCAAGATACTCAATGTGGAAAAAGCCAGGATGGACCGGATACTCGCCAACGCCGAGATACGGGCCATGATCACGGCCTTCGGTACCGGCTTTGGGGAAGACTTTGACCTAGACAGGCTGCGGTATGACAAGATCATCTGCATGACCGACGCCGACGTGGACGGCAGCCACATCCGCATCCTGCTGTTGACATTCTTCTACCGGTACATGCGGCCATTGATCGAGCAGGGTCATGTCTATATCGCCCAGCCGCCGCTGTATATGGTCAAGAAGGGCAGGGCGGAACATTACGCCTACAGCGACGCCCAGCTGGAGCGGGTCCTGGATGAGATCGGCCGGGAGGGGATCGAGGTCCAGCGGTACAAAGGCCTGGGGGAGATGGACGCTGACCAGCTCGCCGACACCACCATGGACAAGGATAAGCGGACGCTCCTGCAGGTGGCCATGGAGGACGCCGTCATGGCCGACGAGACGTTTTCCCTGCTGATGGGGGACAAGGTTGAACCCCGCCGGGCCTTTATCGAAGAAAACGCCACGATGGTCCAGAACCTCGACGTATAGAGAAGAGAGTCATTGAAACGCCAGGCTGTGGATAAGCCTGGGGATAGAAAGCAGGTTTTTAGATGGAAGAAATCCGCCCCAGGATCAAAGAGATCAATATAGAAGAGGAAATGCGGAAATCCTTTATCGATTACGCCATGAGCGTGATCGTGGCCCGGGCGCTTCCCGATGTGCGGGACGGTCTCAAGCCCGTCCACAGGCGCATACTGTATTCCATGCAGGAACTGGGACTGGGCCCGGACAAGCCCTTTCGCAAATCAGCCCGTATCGTGGGCGATGTATTGGGCAAGTACCATCCCCACGGGGACGGCGCGGTCTATGACGCCATGGTGCGGATGGCCCAGGACTTTTCTATCCGCTCTCCCCTGGTGGACGGTCACGGCAATTTCGGCTCGGTGGACGGCGACAGCGCCGCCGCCATGCGGTATACCGAGGCCAGGCTTAGTAAAACAGCGACAGAGATGCTACGGGATATCGGCAAGGATACGGTGGACTTCAGGCCCAATTTTGACGAGACACTAAAGGAGCCCGAGGTGCTCCCCGCCAGGTTCCCCAACCTGCTGGTCAACGGTTCCTCCGGAATCGCCGTGGGCATGGCCACCAATATCCCCCCCCACAATATGGGGGAGGTCATCGACGGGGTGGTGGCTATCATCGACGATCCCGAGGCGGATATGGAGACGTTGCTCACCCATATCAAGGCGCCCGATTTCCCCACCGGAGGGATCATCCAGGGCAAAGCGGGACTTCGGGAGGCCTACTACACGGGCCGGGGCCGCATCGTGACCAGGGCGAAGACCGATATAGAGGAAATGCCCGGCAATCGCTCCCGGATCATCGTCACGGAGATCCCCTATCAGGTCAATAAGGCCCGCCTGATCGAAAAAGTCGCCGAGCTTGTGCGGGACAAGCGTATCCCCGGCATCAGCAATATCAACGACGAATCCGATCGAAACGGCATGCGGATCGTCATCGACATCAAAAAAGACGTGAACCCCAATGTGGTATTAAACCAGCTCTTCAAGCACACCCAGATGCAGGATACCTTCGGTGTGATCCTGCTGGCCCTGGTGGACGGCCAGCCCCGGGTTTTGAATCTCAAGGAAGTCCTCTCCCTGTATCTAGAGCATCAAAAAGAAGTGGTGACCCGGCGCACCCGGTATGACCTGGCCAAGGCGGAGGCCCGGGCCCATATCCTGGAGGGCCTATTGATCGCGCTGGATCACATCGACGAGGTGATCAAGCTCATCCGCGCCAGCAAGGACGATGCCACCGCCAAGGAAGGGCTGATGAGCAAGTTCGGATTGAGTGAAAAGCAGGCCGTGGCGATATTGGATATGCGTCTGCGGCGGCTCACCGGGCTGGAGCGGGAAAAGATCGAGGAGGAATACGCCCAGCTCCAGGAAACCATCAAGTACCTGAAACAGATACTCGACGACGAGGGCATGCTGCTCTCGGTCATCAAGGAGGAACTCCTCGAGATCAAGGCAAAATACGACGACCCCCGCCGGACCCAGATCAATCCCATCGCCGGGGAGATCGACGTGGAGGACCTGATCGAGGAGCACGACGTGGTAATCACGCTGACCCATTTCGGGTATGTCAAGCGGACGCCCCTGGATACCTACCACAGCCAGCACAGGGGCGGCAGGGGCATCATGGGGCTGCAGACCCGGGAGGAGGACTTCGTGGAGCATATCTTCACGGCCTCCACCCACCGCAAGCTATTGTTCTTCAGCAGTTTCGGCAAGGTGTACTCCATGAAGGCCTACGAGATCCCCCCGGCGGGGCGTACCGCACGGGGGACCGCCATCATCAATCTGCTGCAGCTCATGCCCGGAGAGATCATCCAGGCCGTGATCCCCGTGGAGGAATTCAGGGAGGACATGTACCTGGTGATCTCCACCAAGCAGGGACTCATCAAGAAGACGCCCCTGCCGGAGTACGAGAACATCCGTGTCACCGGCAAGAGCGCCATTACCCTCCGGGAGGGTGACGAGGTGGTGGGCGTCATGCTCACCGAAGGGGAGCACGAGATCATGCTCGCGTCCCTCTCGGGCAAGTCCATCCGGTTCCATGAGAAGGACGTGCGGCCCATGGGACGGACCGCCATGGGGGTCAAGGGGATGTCTATCGGCAGGGATGACGCCATCATCGGGATGGAGCGGATCTTCCCCGGACTCGATATCCTCGTGATCACTGAGCTGGGCTACGGCAAACGGACTCCCGAGGAGGAGTACCGCTGTCAGAACAGGGGCGGCAAGGGGATCCTTACTCTGAATGTCACCGAAAAGACGGGCCGGGTGGTGGCCATGATGGTGGTGGAGGATCAAGACGATCTGATGATCATCAATTCCCAGGGCATCATCATCCGGATCACCGCCGAGGGTATCTCCTGTATGGGGCGCAATACCCAGGGCGTGCGGCTCATGCGGGTCCCCGAGGGGGAAAAGGTGGTCTCGGTGGCGCGGGTGCGGGAGGACGAGGAAGAAGAGGATGAGGCTGAGGAAAACGGCGGTGAAGAAGTAAGCGAACAGGCCGAGGATAATGGGGAGTAGCCGCACGTAAAGTGTTATAATGGGAGGGCCGCAGTCAATACGCTGCGGCTTTCTTTTTTACTGCATACAGAAGGGGAGGAGAGTAAAAACAGCCATGGAAAGGGTCCTTTCCATGATGAAATGAGCATAGTATTTGTTGTTATGCGGCAACCTTTTGCATCTATACCGGCCAGATCCTATCCGAAGTCAGGTCCCGGTCTTCGATCCATTCCCGCACAGTCCTGTTGAAGTCCCCGCTGTATTTCCAGGGTATATCGTGACCCGCGTCTTTATAGAGTATCCCCCTGCCGTAGGGAAGTGCGCCCGTGATATCCCGCACCGATTCCCGCATGGCTTTCGGCTCCATCTCTCCCGCGATCACGAGGGAGGGCGCCTCCGCTTTATCGATATCGGGCAGGGACAGGTGGGTAAACAGCTCCCCGTAGATATGATCCAGGGCGTCCACCGTGAGTCCCTAAAAATCCTCCGTCAGCCTGCGTACGTCCTCCGGGTCCGTAAAACCGAACTGCCTGGCCGTATAGGCGAGGATCTTCCTGCTTTTCAGCATCCAGACCGCCAGCCCATAAGAAGGTCTGTTGCAAAGGGCGCGCATCAGGGGAATGGGGCGGAATAACGCGCTCACGATGACGGCGTGATCGATCACTTCGGGATGCCGCGCCAGCATCTCCACGATGATCTTGGCCCCCAGGGAATGGCCAACTAAATGAGCCGTTCCTTCCTTCGCCTTTTCTTGAATCAATACCGCTGTTCTGTCGGCGCAGTCTTCGATGTAAAGGGGGCTTTCCATCATGTTTTTTCCGTGTTCGGGCATATCGGGAACGAGGCAGTGGTAGTCGTCAAACTGGGCCGTTTGCCGGTCCCACATCCAACCGCTGATCCCGCCCCCATGGAGAAACACGATTGTCCTTTCATTGGTTGTGCCGGTTTCCCGATAGTACATAGACATGGCCTCCTGTCTCAGCTGGTCGTATGGACGCCCAATAACGTCCTAACCGTCCGCTTGATCAACGCGCCTGTCTTGGACAACTCTTCCCGGTCCAGTAAAAAGGCCTGGGCCTGTATCTCCCTGATCAGGGCGCAAACGGTGTACACCATCCCCTCCGCCGTCACATTCTCGGGGAGATGAAATACGTTCTTTCCGATCCCCCTGCGGATGATATAGCGGAATTCCTCGATCAGCCGCTCCATCACCGGGTGCATCTTTTCCCGATACATTGATTTGGCTGACTCAAACGTATCGGTTTTGAGCAGTATCCCCAGGGAATACTGGGAAAGCAGCAGCAGCGTGGCGGGCTCCTCCAGGGAGACGCGGACGGCGTTATCCAGGTACCGATCCAGCGCCGCCACAGGGTCCTCCCGGGCAATCTCATGGATGGATTGGTGAGCGTTCTCCATACCCGACATCAGATAGAGAAACGCCTCGTTCTGCAGATCCTCCTTGTTTTTGAAGTACTCGTAGATGGTGGTCTTGCCGATCCCCGCTTCCTCGGCGATCTGGCGGGTGGTGGCATCGAGACCATGACGGGCATAGGCCGAGAGGGCCGCGCGGACGATGGCCGTTTCCTTATCGCTTCGCTCTGTGTTCGTTTCGTTATCGTTGGTCATGTTATCCTGGCTTTCCGGTTAAAAATGGGCCGACCGAACGTTCGGTCGGTGCCAGTATAGCACGTTGAGCATGGCTTGTAAACGTCCAAAACTATATAATGAAGTATTCATTGTATAGAAGACCCGTGAGAGGCTGTGCTATACTGGAAACACACTTAATGCGGGAGGGATCAATATGCCCGAATCCATTCCATACATCATCAAGGCCCGGAGATCATACCGCGTCTATGACGGACGGCGCCTTTCAGAAGAGGATAGAAAAAGACTGACAACGTATATCCGGGAGGAAACCCGAAACCCCTTTGATCTGCGTGTGCGCCTTCAGATCATGGATACCGGTACGGACGGCAAGGTGGGTTCCTATGGAATGATCCGAGGAGCGAAAACTTATCTCGGCGGCGCGGTGGAGAAGGCGGACATGGCCCTACCCGCTTACGGATATGTGGTGGAGAAAGTGGTCCTCAAGGCCACATCCATGGGGCTGGGCACCTGCTGGCTGGGCGGGACCTTCGACCGGAGCGCTTTCGCCAAGGCCATCGGGCTCACAGAAGGGGAATGGCTCCCCGCCGTCACCCCCCTGGGGTATCCCAAGGAGAGGGCCGGCCTCTGGGACAAAGCCGTCCGCGCTGTCACCGGGGCGGAAAAAAGAAAGGACTGGTCGGAATTGTTCTTTGATACCGGCCTTGATACCCCCCTGACGCCGGAACAAGCCGGGCGCTACGAGGAACCCCTGGAAACGGTACGCCTGGGGCCCTCTGCGGTGAATAAGCAGCCCTGGCGGATTGTGCGGGAGGGAAAGCTGTTCCATTTTTACTCGGCGGGGAAGGGCGGCGGCGAGCCGGACAAGCGCCACGACCGCATTGATCTGGGGATCGCCATGTGCCATTTTGAATTAACCGCCCGGGAGCAGGGTCTTTCCGGGGGCTGGGCCCTTTCAGAAAAGAAAATCCCCGGACTGACGTATATCGTGACCTGGGCGCCCGTCAAGTAGGATGGAGATACGCGAAATTTTCCGCTGCGGACTGGCAAAAACGTCCCTATAGTGCTATGATAAAATACAATCGACTTGTATAAATAATCGGGAGGAATGAGTATGTTACCCCTGCGGATCGAGAAGGCCAAAACCCTGAAGGAAAAACCGAAAGACAGCGAGCTTGTATTCGGAACCCAGTTTACCGACCACATGTTTGTGATGGATCATACACAGGAAAAAGGGTGGCACGATCCGAGGATCATCCCCTATGGACCTCTGCCCATGGACCCCGCCACCATGGTGTTTCATTACGGGCAGGCGATCTTTGAGGGATTGAAGGCCTACCGGGACGATTCGGGCCGGGTGGTGACATTTAGGCCCGGGGACAATTTCGCCCGGCTCAACCGTTCCGCCGAAAGGATGTGCATTCCCCAGATAGACGAGGAATTCGCCCTTCAGGCCATGATGGAGCTTTTGCGGATCGAAAAAGACTGGGTCCCTCGCCAAAAGGACACCAGCCTCTATATCCGTCCCTTCATCATCGCCACCGATCCTTTCCTGGGGGTACGGCCCTCCTATACATACAAATTCATGATCATCCTGAGTCCGGTGGGGGCGTATTACCCAGAGGGGTTCAATCCCATCAGCATCATGGTCACCGATAAATACGTCCGGGCCTGCCCCGGCGGTGTGGGCAATATCAAGGCCGAGGGCAATTACGGCGCGAGCCTCTATGCCTCCAAGCTCGCCAAGGAACAGGGGTATACCCAGGTATTATGGCTTGACGCCCAGGAGAACCGCTATGTCGAGGAAGTCGGCACCATGAATATTTTCTTCAAGATTGACGGAAAAATCATCACCCCTTCCTTATCGAGCGGCAGCATACTCCCCGGTATCACCCGGGATTCCGTCATCAAATTGGCCAAGGAGATGGCCTACCCGGTGGAGGAGAGGCGGATCTCCATGGACGAGGTCGACGCGGCCTTTGCAAAAGGCAAACTCGAAGAGGTTTTCGGCTCCGGGACCGCGGCGGTGGTTTCCCCGGTGGGACTGCTGCGCTACAAGGGACACGATATCGTGGTCAACGACCAGAAGACCGGGCCTTTTGTTCAGAAATTGTACGATACCCTGACAGGCATCCAGTTCGGAAAACTGCCGGACACGCACAATTGGGTTATGCCCATAGAGTAGGGAAGTCCAGATACTATTTGACGAATGTGTAAGCCCGCCTTTAGCGGGCTTTTTCACAAGGGGGAGGGGCCAGTGACCAATAAAAAGGTATACGCGGTGGTGATCATAGGCGTCTTGGCGGTCTCCTGGTCCCCCATCTTTATCCGGGAGATGCTTGGCAACGGCGTCAGTCCCGATGTGGCGGCTTTCTACAGGATGTTGTTTTCGGTGCTCTTTCTGGCGCCCTTTACCCTCCTCAGCCGAAATCACCGCGGGGCAATGGCGGCGCTGACCACCCGGGACAAATGGATCACGGCGCTCTCCGGTGTGTTTCTGGCCTTGCATTTCCTATGCTGGTTCTTTTCCCTGCAATACGCCTCGGTTTTTTCCGCCACGGTGCTGGTCAATATGAACCCGGTCTTTTTACTGCTGGTAGAGTCGCTGTGGTTTCATCACCGGCCTACGGGCAAGGAGATCTCCGGGGTCATGCTGGCCCTTTTAGGTCTTGTCTTGCTGAGCCTCCCCGGCGGCGGGGACAAAGGTGCGTCACTTACGGGCAATCTGCTGGCGATAGCCGCCGCGGGCTTCATGGGGGGCTATATGCTCTGCAGCCGCAGCGTACGGCCAAAGCTCCATGTGCTGCCCTTTAGTTTCCTGGTGTACGCCGTATGCACCCTGGGGATCGGGATCTGGGTGGCGGCGGCGGGCCGGCCCCTTGTGGGATATACCCTGGAGGACTTCGCCCTCTTCTCTGGGTCGGCGTTGATCTGCACGTTACTGGGCCATTCCCTCTTTCAGTGGTCCCTGCGCTATATCCGCGCCTCTACAGTATCCGTCTTCATCCTCGGGGAGCCGGTAGGGGCGGCGGTCTGGGCCTTTCTGTTATACAGGGAAGTTCTGGGACCCGTCAGCTATATCGGGGGGGCTGTCCTTTTGGGCGGTATCGCGGTATTCAATATCAGGGGAAAGGGCAGGGATCCTGTGACTTGACGGATCGACAGGGCGTTGCTATACTGAAACCGTAACCTATAGCTTTGGCGGGAGATTTGCGAGCCATGCACAAACGGCCTTACCGGGCCCGTTTCTGCGTGGCTTTTTATATGGAGGCAGTATGTACGATGTAATCATCATAGGCGCCGGGGTGATCGGCGCCGCCACAGCCCGGGAACTTTCCCGGTTTCGGCTGCGCACGGCGGTCCTGGAGGCGAAGGCCGACGTAGCCATGGGCAGTAGCGGGGCCAACAGTGCCATCGTTCACGCGGGTTACGACGCCACGCCCGGCACCGCCATGGCCAGAACAAATGTGGCTGGCAACAGGCTCTATGATACCTGGCGGGAGGAGCTTAACATCCCCTTTACCCGAAACGGCTCCCTGGTGCTGGCGTTTAGCGAAGAGGACATGGATACCCTTGAGGAGCTCCACCGGCAGGGCGTCCAAAACGGGGTGGAGGGGCAGCGCATCCTTTCCGGCGAGGAGGCCCGGGGTATGGAGCCCGCCCTCTCGGAGGATATCATCGGCGCTCTGTACGAGCCAATGGGGGGGATCACCAGTCCCTACCAGGTGACCGTGGCCCTGATGGAAAACGCCGCCCACAATGGGGTGGATGTCTATCTGGAACATCCCGTAACGGAGATAAAAAAAGAGGAAAATGCATTCATTATCCAGACACCGCTGGGAGATTTTCATACAAAATTGATCGTCAACTGTGCCGGCGTCCAGGCCGACAGTATCGCCCGGATGGCGGGAGACGATTCATTCTCCATCATTCCCCGGCGGGGGGAGTATTGCCTCTATGACAAACGGGAGGGGGAGGATGTCGCCCACACTCTCTTTCAACCCCCCGGCAAAATGGGAAAAGGTATCCTCGTGACACCCACGGTGGACGGCAATCTGCTGACCGGCCCCACCGCCCGGGATATCGAGGACAAGGACGATACCGCCACCACCGATATCGGTATCGGAGAAGTGTTGATCAAATCAGCCATGTCAGTGCCGGGCCTGAACCGCAGGGGCGTGATCCGCACCTTCGCGGGATTACGCGCCCAGGCCAGCACGGGCGATTTCATTTTGGGGGAGAGCAAGGCCGTGCCGGGGCTCATACACGGGGCGGGGATATGCTCACCGGGTTTATCCGCCGCCCCGGCCATCGGCCGGGAACTGGCCGCCGAGGTGTGCCGGCTGCTCCCCTGTGCAGATAAACCTGATTTTGACCCGGTCCGCGAGGCGATCCCCAATTTCAGGGAGAGCGACTGGGAAACCCGGGAGAAGCTGATCCGGGAGGACCCCCGGTACGGGCGGATCGTCTGCAGGTGCGAGTCCGTCACCGAGGCCGAGATCGCGGCGGCGCTCCATCGGCCCCTGCCTGCCAGGACACTGGACGCCATCAAGCGGCGGACCCGGGCGGGGATGGGCAGGTGCCAGGGAGGGTTCTGCACCCCCCGGATCATGGAGATCATCGAGCGGGAGCTTCATATCCCCATATTGGAGCAGACCAAGAAAGGCGGCCTATCCAAAATCGTCACCGGCCGCATCAAAGGGGGGCAGTTCCATGATTAAAGAAGTGGATATCGCCGTCATCGGCGGCGGCCCGGCGGGGCTCGCGGCGGCGCTGGCCGCCAGGGAGGCCGGGGTGGAGGACATACTCATATTGGAGCGGGAGACCCATCTGGGGGGGATCCTCAACCAGTGCATACACAATGGATTCGGCCTGCACCGGTTTAATGAGGAGCTGACCGGGCCCGAGTACGCTTACCGGTTCGCGGAGAAAGTGAAAGATGCCGGTATTCCCTACCTGACCGAGGCCATGGTGCTCTCCATCACCGGGGACAAGATGATATACGCCATCCATCCCCAGGAGGGACTGATGCATATACGCGCGGGGGCGATCATACTGGCCATGGGCTGCCGGGAGCGACCCCGGGGGGCGATCCTGATCCCCGGAGAGCGGCCGTCGGGGGTGTATACCGCGGGTATGGCACAGAAATTGACCAATATGCAGGGCTATATGCCGGGCCGGGAGATCGTGATACTGGGATCGGGAGATATCGGGCTCATCATGGCGAGGCGCTTGACCTGGGAGGGGGCCGACGTCAAGATGGTCTGCGAGATCATGCCCTATTCATCGGGCCTGGCCCGCAATGTCCACCAGTGCCTCCACGATTACGATATTCCCCTGCGGCTCAGCCATACGGTGACCGCCATCCACGGACGGGAGCGGTTGGAGGCGGTGACCGTATCGGAAGTGGATAAAAATCTAAAGCCCATACCCGGCACCGAAGAAGTGGTTCCCTGCGACTGCCTGCTGCTATCGGTGGGTTTGATCCCGGAGAACGAGCTGTCCCATGAGATCGGCATCGAGATGGACCCGGTCACAGGCGGCGCCCTGGTGGACGAGGGCCGCCAGACCAGCGTGCCGGGGGTCTTTGCCTGCGGCAATGTCTTGCATGTCCACGACCTCGTGGACTATGTGAGCGAGGAGGCGGAGATCGCGGCCCGCAGCGCCGCCGCCTATAGTAAAGGAAAAAAAGAGGGCAAAAAGGCCGTGCCCGTTTCACCCGGAAAAGGCGTCCGGTACGTGCTGCCCCAGCGGGTGGCGGGGACCGAGCCCACCGAGCTTTATTTCCGCAGCCGGGACGTGTATCGCGGCGGCCGGGTGGAAGTGCTGGCTGCAGACACGGTTATCAAATCCCGTAAAGTGATCAAGCTCGCCCCCGGGGAGATGGAGCGGATCAGGCTTTCGGAGAATGACTTGAAAGCCATTCATGAGGCCGGCGGGGCGGAAGTTCGTTGGGTGGCAGAGGAGGAGACAAAATGAAACTAACGTGTATCGTCTGCCCCCGTGGTTGTGAGATGGAAGTTGAAAAGAAAAACGGTCAGTGGACCGTCACCGGCAACGAGTGCAAGCGGGGGGAGACCTACGCCCTCCAGGAAGCGCGCAATCCCCTTCGCATTCTGACCACCTCCCTGCCCGTCACCGGAGGCGACTACGAGATGGTGTCGGTGAAGACGGCACAGCCCATCCCCAAGGGAATGATTTCGGAGGCGCTGAAGGTCCTCAGGGATAAAACGTTAGCGGCCCCCATAGAGATGGGACAGACCATTGTTCCCGATATCGCGGGGACCGGGGTGGATCTGGTCGCCACCAGGCAGGTACAATCTTTGGATATATAATGTCCAGTTCGGATCGTTAGCGGCCCATTACGGGCCGTTTTTTTTAACTATTTACCATAAATGTATTGACATACACAGGTGTCGTTTCTATAATAAAATCCGTCGCATAAGTTTAGTAACAGTAAACTTTATGTTTTATGTCTGTTAACCGGGGGAGGGGCCCATGAAGATCGGAAAAAAGATACAGGAACTTCGCCTGCTCTACGGGATGACCCAGCAGGAGCTGGCAGACCGGTGCGAGCTCACCAAGGGATACATTTCCCAGTTGGAGCGTGATCTCACCTCTCCGTCCATTGCCACCCTTGTGGATATCCTCCAGTGCCTGGGGACCGAATTAGGGCCGTTCTTCACCGAAGCCGAACCCGAAAAGGTGGTTTTTCATGAGGACGAGGTCTTCGTGAAAGAAGAGCCCGAGGCCGGCAGCACCATTCACTGGATCGTGCCCAACGCCCAGAAAAACGAGATGGAACCCATTCTTTTGACCCTGGAGCTGGGATCGGCCACCGACAAGGACTTTCCCCATGAGGGAGAGGAGTTCGGCTATGTCCTCTCGGGAGTTATTCAGGTAAATCTGGGGGGCCAGGGGCACAAAGCCAAAAAGGGAGAGGCGTTTTACTACAAGGCCGACCGGGTGCACTATCTGCGCAATATCGGCAAAGGCGTTTGCCGGGTACTGTGGGTCAGCACGCCGCCTATGTTTTAGACTACCGATATGTCTTATGCGCGGTGAAAAGGAGGCAGCATGGGGACAAAATTAATCGAATTACGCAATATCGAAAAATCCTTCGGGGATCACGAGGTGCTCTCCGGTATTGATCTCTACATCCGGGAGAATGAATTCATCACCCTGCTGGGTCCCAGCGGCTGCGGCAAGACCACGACTCTGCGTCTGATCGGCGGCTTTGACAGCCCCGATACCGGGGACGTGCTCTTCGACGGCAGGCGGATCAACGAAATCCCCCCCCATCGCCGTTCTGTCAACACTGTCTTTCAGCGCTACGCGTTGTTTCCCCACCTCAATGTATTTGAAAACGTGGCCTTCGGTCTGCGGATACAGAAGCTATCCAAGGAAGAGATCAAGGATAGGGTATCCCGGATACTGAAGCTCGTGGATCTCACAGGCTTTGGCCCGCGGCATATCGACAGCCTCTCCGGCGGACAGCAGCAGCGGGTGGCCATCGCCCGGGCCCTGGTCAATCAGCCCCGTGTTCTTTTGCTCGACGAACCCCTGGGGGCGCTGGATATGAAACTACGCAGGGAGATGCAGATCGAGCTGAAAAACATGCAGCGCCAGGTGGGCATTACCTTTATATACGTGACCCACGACCAGGAGGAGGCGCTGACCATGTCTGACACGGTGGTGGTGATGAACGACGGGCGCATCCAGCAGATCGGCACACCCGAGGATATATACAATGAGCCCAACAACCGCTTCGTGGCTCAGTTTATCGGCAAGAGCAATATCATCGAGGGGACGATGATACGGGATAAAGAGGTCAGTTTCTGCGGCCGGGCATTTCCCTGCGTGGACGGCGGCTTCGGCGAAAACGTACCCGTAGACGTGGTGCTTCGCCCCGAGGATATCGAGCTCAGTGACCCGGAGGGGGGGCAATTGCAGGGCGTTGTCTCCGACGTGGTGTTCAAGGGGATCCACTATGAGATGCTCATCGATTGTCAGGACCATGCCCTGACCGTACAGAGCACCCGGATGCGGGAGCCGGGAAAACAGGTGGGGATCAGCGTGGGGCCCGAGGAGATCCATGTGATGCCCCGGGAGGCTGCCCTATGAAAAAGACGTCCTGGCTGGCGGGGCCCTATCTTATTTGGATGGCCCTCTTTATCGTGATCCCCCTCCTGATGATCCTGGTATACGCCGTGATACAGGACGGCACTGTCAGCTTGGCGGCATTTTTGAAATTCATGCAGCCCGTGTATCTCAAGGTCCTGGGCCGCTCGCTCTGGCTGGCATTACTTGCGACAGCCATCTGTCTCGTCATGGGGTACCCCGCGGCGATGTTCATCGCGGGGCGTGAAAAGGCCGTCCGCAATCTGCTGCTGATGCTGTTTCTGGTCCCCATGTGGATGAATTTTTTACTGCGGACCTACGCCTGGATGACCCTGTTGGGCAATAACGGCCTCATCAACCGGTTCCTGGGCTTTCTGGGCCTGCCCGCCATGGACCTCATGTACAACGACGTGGCGGTGGTGCTGGGGATGGTGTACAATTTCCTCCCCTTCATGGTGCTGCCCATCTATACGGTCCTGCACCGGATGGACCGTAGCCTTATCGAGGCCGCCCGGGATTTGGGGGCCAATAGCGCCGGGGTCTTTGCCAAGGTGACGCTGCCCCTGAGCATGCCCGGCATCGCCTCGGGGATCACCATGGTGTTCATGCCCGCGGTCAGCACCTTCGTGATTTCCCGGCTGTTGGGGGGCGGGCAGTACATGCTCATCGGCAATCTCGTGGAGCAGCAGTTCCTGGTCCAGGGAGACTGGAATTTCGGCTCCGCCATATCCATGATATTGATCGTGGTGATATTGGTATCCATGGGGATCATGTCCCGGTTTGAGAAGGGAGAGCAGGGGGGTGTCACGCCGTGGTAAAAAAATGGATCGGGCGGCTCTACGCCCTCGGGGTCTTTATCTTTCTGTACGCCCCCATCGCGGTACTGATCGCCTATTCCTTCAATTCCGGCAAATCCCGGGGGCGGTGGGAGGGCTTTACCCTGGACTGGTACCGGACCCTCTTTCACAACCAGCAGATCAGCTCGGCGCTGTACTACACCCTTATCATCGCCGTGCTGTCGGCTACCATCGCCACCATCATCGGGGTGGCGGCGGCCATCGGCTTAAGCCGGATGAAGCCCCGCCTGCAGAAGGCCGCCATGAATGTCAATTACCTCCCGGTCTTGAATCCCGATATCGTCACCGGGATCGCACTGATGCTCTTTTTCGTGTCTGTGGGGGTGCGCCTGGGCTTCGGGACCATGCTATTGGCCCACATCGTATTCAATATCCCCTACGTGATCCTTTCCGTAGCCCCACGGCTCAGAAAATCCAGCGCCCGGCTCATGGAGGCCGCCATGGACCTGGGGGCCACCCCCCTGCAGGCGCTCTGGAAGGTGGTGCTGCCCGAGATATTCCCTGGGATCATGAGCGGGTTTTTGATCGCATTCACGCTGTCCATCGACGATTTCGTGATCAGTTTTTTCACCACCGGCTCGGGAGTGTCCAATCTCTCTATCGAGATCTACTCCATGGCCCGGCGAGGGATTAAGCCAGAGATCAACGCACTGTCCACGCTGCTGTTTTTTAGCGTACTGCTATTGCTGATCGGGATCAATCTGCTCTCCAAGCGGGGGAGCAAGAAAAAGAACGGGGACGAACTGGCCGAACAGAGCCTTATGGTATAAATAAATTAATTTATGTAGGAGGATACTCGATTGAAAAAGACTGTTTTGGCGGCAATGGCGCTATTTCTCTGCGCCGCCCTGCTGGCAGGGTGCGGACCAAAGGCTGACGCGGGCGGAGCCGGTGACAATGTCACCCTCAACGTCTACAACTGGGGGGAATACATGGACCCGGACATCCTGACCCAATTTGAGGAAGAGACCGGCATCCATGTCAATTACGAGGTCTACCCCACCAATGAAGAGATGTATGTGAAACTCACCAAGGGCGGGACCAATTACGATCTGATCTTCCCCTCAGACTATATGGTGGCGCGTCTGATCGCCGAGGACATGCTCGTGCCCCTGGACTTCGACGCGATACCCAACGCCCAATATACCCAGGAGCGATTCCTCAATATGGAATACGACCCGGACAACGCCTACTCCATCCCCTATTTTTGGGGGACATTGGGCATCCTCTACAATACCAAACTGGTGACGGAGCCGGTGGAGAGCTGGAATATCCTCTGGGATGACAAATACGCGGGGCAGATCGTGATGCTGGACAGTGTCCGGGATTCCTTCGCGCCGGCATTGAGCCTATTGGGGTACCCGCTGAACACCACCGACGAAAGCCAGCTGAAAGAGGCCCAGCAGCTTTTGATCGAGCAGAAGCCCCTGGTGATGGCCTACGCGGTGGACGAGATGATCGACATGATGATCGGGGAAGAGGCGAGTATCGGCCTCGCCTGGTCGGGGATGGCCATGAGCGTCCTGGACGGCAATCCCGACATCGACTACATGGTGCCCGAGGAAGGGAGCAATGTCTGGGTGGACTGCATGGTGATCCCCAAGACCATCCAGCATGTGGCCGAGGCCCAGCAGTTCATCGATTATTTGTGCCGCCCCGATATCGCCCTGCAGAATACCGAATGGGTGGGGTACTCGACCACACACCAGGACGCCCTTGACAATCTCGACCCGGCGCTGACCTCCCTGGAGGCCTACAATCCCACCGATGAGGTCCTCGCCCGCTGCGATGTGTTCCTGGATCTGCCCGCCGATACCAAGGACTACATGGGGGAGTTGTGGACAGAGCTGAAGGCTGAGTAAATCTCGAGGGCGCTGCCCTTGTTCACAAGAATAGACGAGAAGAGGCTGTCTTATGACAGCCTTTTTTCCTTTACGTATCTGTGTACAGTCCGCCCCAATTATAACCATATTCTCTCTATTTGCTGTGTTTCTTTTTCTCTCGTATACGTGTAGTATACGGATATACGGCAGTTCATTCACAGCCAACGTGGCTGCCTGGAAACCCGCCGGTGGGAAGGTTATCGCAACAAACATCGTTCAAAATATTATCGAAACGCTCTGTGAAGGCCGCGAAAAGTATATGTGTGTGAAGCGCCTATTCCCGCGGAAGAGGACAGGATAGTTCAGTAATCATAGGCACATCGGCGTTATCAAGCATTAAAGGCCCCCGTTCATGTGACGAAATGTAACCACGAAAATAATAAAAAATACGTTACAAAAACCGCAACGCGTTCTACTTGATTGCCTTGGGAGGCATCAGGTTCAGTAAAAAACCGCCTCCCCCCTCGTCTGGTCTAGGCTTTCCCGGCACCCTGATTTTTGACAGGGACTCTCTTCTCCCTTTATCCTCGGTCAATTCAGTCCTTGAATAGTGCTTTTCCCAACAAAAACGCCTCTTCCAGCGCTTTCTCATTAGTTGCGATCTCACCCTTCCCGCCGGCGCTGGCATGGACGATCCCCACGAGGTCAGCGTGTGCGTACCGGTATTCATCCCGAAAGGTATTCATGGCGTTGATGGCGCCGGAGGTGTGCTCGTTGGTATCTCCATAAGTCAGCAGGATACCGACCCTTTTGCCCGCCAGCAGGCCGGGGCAGGCATAGCACCTGTCCATAAAGAGCTTCAATTGCGCCGTGATCGTAAACATGTAGATGGGACAGGCGAGTAGGATCACGTCTGATTCCGATAGGGCGGCATAGATGGTGTCCATATCATCATGGATCGCGCACAGGGTATGCCCGTCTCTCCGGCAGTAGTCGCATGCCTGGCAGGGGCGTATCTTCATCGTATTGAGCCTGAATACATCGCAGGCGCCGCCCGCCGCCGTTATCCCCTCCATGGCTCTATCAGCCAGGATCTCGCTGTTGCCCCTGCGCCTGGGGCTTCCGAGCAGGACAATTGCTTTGCTCATATAGCTACCCCCCAACAGTATATATCGAAGACTTATATCATATATCCATATTACTCTGATAAAAGCGCCTTTGCATCCTTATCTTTTTTCCTTATAATATAATACATCTATTCTTTGGAGGATTTGGATCGTGCTGAGCATACTGGGCGCGTCCTTTGTGATGGGACTATCGGGCGCCATGATGCCGGGACCCATGCTTGCGGTGAATATAGAAGGCTCCCTGCGCAAAGGCTTCTGGGCGGGGCCGGTGGTGGTGGCCGGCCACGTTTTGCTGGAATTGCTGGTGGTGGGCCTGCTGTTCGTGGGGCTTCGGGAGATCCTCGTCAATCCCTGGGTGAGCGCCGCCATCGGGATCCTGGGGGGCGCGTACCTGGCCTGGATGGGCGTGGGGATGATCAAGAGCGCTCTTCGCAGGGAGATATCCCTGGACAATTCGCAGACCGGAGAAAACGGAAAACGATCGGGAACATACCTGCGTCTCGCGGGATCGGGGTTCCTATTGAGCGCCTCCAATCCCTACTTTCTGATCTGGTGGGCCACTGTGGGGCTTACGTCCCTGTCCCTGGCCCAAGGGCTCGGCTTTATGGGGGTGGCGGTATTCTACACCGGCCACGGGATGGCGGACCTCGCCTGGTACAGCGTGGTCTCCGCCGGGATCGCCACGGGACGGCGCTGGCTCACCGACCAAGTATACCGGATCATCATCGCCCTGCTGGGATTCTGCATGGCCGGGTTCTCTGTGTACTTCATCATATCCGGGGCGAAGGGATTGATAGGTCTCTTATAGCGATATCTATCGGTATCTACTACAGTATCGTATTCAATCCATCTTTGATATAACATATACTGGATGTTTTTCAGCAAATAGGAATTCCTCGACTAAACTTCCGAATATCGCCGTTATTTTTTGGGAATATGTACAATCCTCCTGCATAAAATATTTTGGACAAGACTGTTTGTCCAAATTATTTTGAGGAGGAACATTATATGAAACGCGCGCGTATCTGTATCCTGCTTGCCTTAGCCCTTGTGTTTGTATTGGGTTTTGGCAGCACTGCTCTGGCAGCTGATGACTCCGGTACCCCCCCGGCTGATGAACAACCGGCTGCCACACTGATGAGTGACGGACCGGATCTGTCAACCTACGGTAAGATTCACCCTTATGGAAGTATTACTGTTATTAAGACTATTAACAGTGAAAATGGTGATCCACAGCCCGGTATCACGTTTAAACTGTTTTGGGGAAAGAAACAACTCGCCAGCGGCGTAACGGGAGCGGACGGCCAAGTGATCTTTAATGTATATTGGGCCGGTCAGTATGTTGTTGTAGAAGAAGTACCCACTGGGTATACATCGTCTTGGAGTGACAATGACAAGCATGTGAATATGTGGAAACCTGGTAATAAGACGGAGAGGGTCGTCAACTATGAAAACCCCGGAAGCATCTGCATTGATAAGAGAAAAGGCAGTGCAGAAGGCGACCCCATGGAAGGCATTACTTTTACTCTTTTTGTTGGAGAAGAGCAAATCGCATCGGGCGCTACCGACGCTGAAGGCAAGCTCTGCTTTGAGGAACTGCCTCCCGGTACTTACATCCTTGTTGAAGACGTACCCAGCGGTTACAAAACGTCTCTGGAAGATAACCAGCAAATCACCGTGACGCCTGGAGAGACCGTATCGATTACTGTGATTAATAAAAAGAAGAGTAACCCCGAACCCCGGGATGAGCGCAAGGTCCGCTGGCCCGACCGGACCCCTCCCCCGGAGGAACTGGAGTCTGCCAGCGTGGAACTGCCCCACACGGGCGGCTTCATCGAGTGGGAATTGCTGGCCTTGGCCGGCGGCATGCTCGCCAGCGGCGGTGGGGCGCTGTACCTGGCGCGGCGGCGCAAGATGAAGAAGTAGTATTTAACCGGTTGAAAACAGGGACGGGTGAACCGTCCCTGTTTTTTTTGTGGCAAGGTATTACAAAAATCATACACAGAAATCTATAGAGAATTCCCGGCCTGTTGTTCCAACCTATTTAACCTAAAACCAACCTATCTTATATGTGCAGTCGCACAGTATGGGCCCGTATGGCTCCAAGAATCGCCGAGCAGTCGCTGAGCGGCAGGGCAAAGGTCTTCCGCTCATGCTATTTTCGCCCTCTGTCGACCAAGCCTCCCACCATTCCCCAATCATTTTAGGAGTACGGGCCGATCCCGACGCATATACTGTTTTGGACCTGTCTGCTTGTCCAAAGGAGGCACTATGCATGTTGGTACGACTTCATCAGGACGAGGCCGGAGATGACGCGTAAGAAATTATTAGCCCTTATCACGATCCTGCTGGGGGCGGTCGCCGTGGTTTTGTCACTGGTTTCGTTTGAGGAGGCCCAGTACACCGGGCCTCCTCCTGAACCTACGCCTTTTTCCATTCAGGCCGAGCCGGAATTGATGCCTCACCGCCATGACGCACTATCGACCAGTCCCCTGCCGGCGGGGGATACGGAACTGCCGGAACCCACCTCCACGCCCCCGCCCATGGAGAGGACCGCCTACGAGGAGGGGGAATTGTGGATACAGATACCCGCTATCGAAGTCAACGCCCCGGTGATCAACGGCACCACCGTGGCCGAGCTCAAGAAGGGTCCGGGCCTGTATGAGAAAAGTCCCATGCCCGATGAGGAAGACGGCAATGTCTGCATCGCGGGGCACCGCACCACCTATGGGGCGTGGTTTCGGCATCTCGACGATCTATCCGAGGGTGACGAAATCATCCTATTTGGCGCCGAGAGACGGTTTGTGTACGAGGTGGAGGAGATATTTGTGGTGGACCGGTATGACTGGTCGGTGACCGAACCCACAGGCTATACCTCGCTGACATTGACCGCCTGCCACCCCCCGGGGTCCGCCCGCCAGCGGATCGTGGTCCGAGCCAGACGCGTGTGGCGTTGAAATTCATTGCCCCGCCCATATGGATTTGGTATACTGATGGCATCATATGGGAGGGGTGAGAGATATGAGTTTTCGGTATTGGATCGGTATTATATTGATTCTTCTCGGCATCGGATTTGTTCTCGATCAGACCGGCGTTATTTTTTTCGGAGATATCTTCGGCACCTATTGGCCGATGATCCTCGTATTGATCGGACTGGGCCAGATACTCAAGAAGCACCCGGCCTATGTCTGGGGCGCGGTATGGATACTGGTGGGGGTATTGTTCCAGCTTAGGGAGCTTGATATGCTGCCCGTCAGCATGGGGACGCTTTTGTGGCCCTCCATCATCATCATCGTGGGGGTGTCCCTGCTCTTTCCCCATTCCCACCGTCAGGCGCGTGCCAGGGCCGTTTCCGACGGCACCGATACTATCAGCTACACCGCCGTATTTTCCGGGGTGGACGCCGCCTGTGACAGCCCTTCTTTCAAGGGCGGGACGGTATCCGCAGCATTCGGCGGCGCGGACATCGATCTACGGGACGCCGTCCTTTCACCCGAAGGCGGGTATCTGGAGCTCACGGCGACCTTTGGGGGCATCGATGTATTCGTGCCCAGGGATTGGCGGATATGGGTGACCGGCGTGCCGATCTTCGGTGGATGGGAGGCCAAGGTGGATCACCGGGTGGACAAGGACGCCGAAGGGCCGGTGCTGCACATCCACTGTGTGGCGATGTTCGGCGGGATCGATATCAATCACGGATAGGAGACAGAGACGAGGCTTCATGAGACGCAGTATTGGGGTATTCCTTCTTTTAGTAATAACAGGTATGGCGCTTGCGGGCTGCGGCTCCGGAACGCCCAAGATCCGCAGCGCGGAGATGGTGAAAAACGAGGTGGGCGAGGATGAAAAGCCCCAGACGGTAGAGAGCTATCCCGCTGATCGAGCGGAATTCCTCCTCTACGGAAAGGCCCTTCATTTCGGGGAGGGGGATCGTCTCATCGTCCGGTGGATCTACGAGGAGGACGGGGGATACGTCATCCGTGAGGATACGGACCACAGCGGATATGTCTATGAATTCTATAGCCGGCTTCGTAACGCCGGGTATCCCTGGCCCCAAGGAAGTTACCGGGCCGAGGTCTATGTCAATGACGATACCGAGCCGGATGCCACCGTTCGGTTCCGGGTGGAGTAGGTTTCTTACGACAGACAGTATTTGAGGCATCTTGTGTCCGCGAGCAAGATGCTTTTTTATAGGAAAGAGGACTTCTATGATTCCATTGGATCGATCCTACGGCGTGGTATTGGAAGGCGGGGGCGCCAAAGGGGCCTATCAAGTGGGCGCCTGGAAGGCCCTCCGGGAGACAGGGGTCACTATCCGGGGTGTGGTGGGCTCCTCGGTTGGCTCCCTAAACGGTGTCATGATGGTGATGGACGATTTTGAGGGTGCCTGGGATATATGGTCCCATATGGATCTGAGCCACATCACCACCATGGAGGACGAGGAATTAACAAAGGCCCAGGAACGGGAAAGCCGCAAAAAGAAAAAGCGGTGGCGCAGGCTCCGGCATTTCTTCGGTATAAGGGGGATGGACATTACCCCCCTGAAGGAATTGATCCGGGCGCGTCTGGACGAGAATGCGGTCCGCCGCTCGGACAAGGATTTCGGCCTGGTGACGGTGTCCTTATCCGACCGCAAGGCCATGCGGGTTTTCAAGGAAGACATCCCCCAGGGCCAGCTGGCGGATTATCTGCTGGCGAGCTGCTATCTGCCGGTATTCAAGACCGAGCGGCTCCACGGCAAGCTCTACCTGGACGGAGGCCTCATAGACAACCTCCCCGCCGGGATGCTTTTAGACCGGGGCTATACCGATCTGATCATCATTCGGATCCTGGGGATCGGCATGGGCTTTCTGAAAAAAAACAAGCTACACGATATCAACGCCATCATCATCGAGCCCCGGGAGAACCTGGGGGGCATCCTGGACTTTTCCGCCCGGCGCGCCCGGTACAACCTTCGCCTGGGGTATTACGACGCCCTCCGTGTCCTGCGGGGCCTGTCCGGGCGGCGGTACTATATCGACAATCCCTATGATGATATCTACGTATTGAAGCGTTTCTTTTCCATGGTGGAGCACGGGGCCGACCGGATCGCCGAGCTTTTTAATCTACAGCGCCCCCATGTGGAGCGGGCGTTCTTTGAGGATATTCTCCCGCGGCTGGCGCGGCTTTTGGACCTATCCGGGGAATGGACCTACGCGGACCTGTGGGTGGCCGCCTGTGAGCACGTGGCCAAGACGGCTGGTATCGAGCGATTCGCTATCTACACCATGAACGACTTCTTTGACAAGGTGAAAGACTGGGTCCGGGAAAACGATATCGCCTACCGCTCCGGAAGTCGGGAGACGCATCGGCTGCTGGGGTTGGTGTCGGAGCTTTTGTCCGGTATGTAATCGCTTTAACCATATCTATTAACAGCATTGCAATAATATGGTATTATATAGTTACCAATTTCGGTAAGCATCATCATCCATCTATGTAAAATAGATTAGAAACGCCGCTCTTGCGCGCGGCGCCCCGCGATGATATAATACGAAATTGCGACATCCTTGCTCCGCACGTCCAAAAGCGATGCGGGGCCATAGACCAAAAGGAGGTGAATTCGGATGCGGAAATATGAAACCATGTACATCATCAGGCCTGATCTGGAGGAAGAAGCCCGGACCCAGCTCATCGAGCGGTTTTCGACCCTGATCAAGGATCAGGGCGGAGATCTGACCGAGGTGAAGGAATGGGGCATTCGCAAGATGGCCTATCCCATCCAGGATTTCAAGGAAGGGTATTATGTACTGGTGTACTTTAGTGCCGGACCTGAAGTGGTGGCGGAACTCGAACGTGTTTTCAAGATCACCGATCCAGTGATCCGCTACATGACCATTCGCCAGGGCGAATAGTCGTAAGAAGGGGGTATACTTGTGTTGAACAAAGTCGTGCTCATAGGCCGCCTGACCCGGGACCCGGAACTTCGCTACACGGCGAACGGCGTGGCGGTATGTACATTTACGCTGGCGGTTGACCGCAATTTCAGCAGCAGGGACGGGGAGAATCAGGCTGATTTCATCCCCATCGTGACCTGGCGCAAACTGGCGGAGACCTGCGGCAAGTACCTCTCCAAGGGCCGTCTGGTGGCGGTTGCGGGCCGTATTCAGGTCCGAAATTACGAGACCCAGGACGGACAGCGGCGCTATGTGACCGAAGTGGTGGCGGATGAAGTGCGCTTTTTAGGCCGGAACACCGGCGAGACGTCGCAGGCGCAGGACAACGACACACAGGATTTCAACCAGGATATACCACAGTTTGAGCCCATCGAGGGCGAAGATGACGATCTGCCTTTCTGAAAGGAGAAAGAATAAATGGCTGAAGACGATGTGAAAAAAGCAGCGCCCGCGTCGAGCGAGGCGAAGCCTGCTTCTCGGCCTGAAGGCGGCACACGCCCCGCGTCACGCGAGGGCGGCAATCGGCCCGGGGGAGACAGGAGATATAACGACAATAACCGACGGTATGACAGGCGTCCCCGGAGGGGCCGCCGCCGCAAGGTGTGCAATTTCTGCGTAGACAAGGCCAAAGAGGTCGACTACAAGGACGTGGCCAAATTAAGCAAATACATCACCGAACGGGGCAAGATCCTTCCCCGCCGTGTGACGGGCAACTGCGCCAAGCACCAGCGGCAGGTCACCGAGGCCATCAAGCGGGCCCGCAACGTGGCTCTGATGCCGTATACGGTTGATTAAAAGTTAGTAGTCAGAATACAGGATTCAGAAGGCGCCGGTTTATGACCGGCGCTTTTTTTGTGCCGTTATTCCGACGGAGTGGGGATCAGGTTAAGCATCTTGCCGGTTTCGTCCACATTGACATAGCTGTCGGGGACCTCCCCCACGATGATGGTCTCGGCGATGGGGACCTTGTTGGTCACGTCGATACTCTTCTGATTCAGCGGCACCACGATCCGTACATGGGCCCGGAGCACCATGTAGATCTTATGCCGGGTCTGGTTGATCCCCGCGTTTTCAAATTCTGAAAAGAACTCGGTGGACACCGAGCCGATGGGCAGCACCTTGACCCGGATATAGGGGCCTGAGCCCGCCAGCAGCTTGCTTCGCAGCACCGAGCCCAGGGGCACACGTATCCCGCTGTCGCCCTCTTCGATGATCTTTTGCTGGGCCAGATTGGCGGTGAGGGTGGAGAGGTGGTTCATCCGCACGGTGTTGAAGGACAGCATCTCCACATTGCCACCGTTGTCGATGGTGGTGGTGACGAGGTCGGTGTAGGTGAGATCCTCTCCCAGGATTTCCTGGACGGCGTTGTTCATGGAGCGCTGGGCCAGGGAGTAGACGCTGGCCTCGGAGATGGCGATGAGCGCGGGGCTGATATTGCGGTCCACGAAGAGAAAACCGAACAGCCCCAGCAGTATCAGTCCCAGCAGTACCGCCAAGAACGTCCCTCTTCTCCGTCTCCGGTAGCGCATCGCTCTATCCCCCCATTCTTACATCTTATGCAGGTGACACCCGTACCATATCCATCATAGCATAAAGATAGCGAGAGAAGGCCATGGGGGCATTGCGCAAATATAAGTGCCGTGATACAATACCCATGGAGTTATCCTCGTTATGTGAGGCTCCTATGCGGAGACAGGCTGCTGCCCGGAAACATCGAGAGATGCCAATGGGTCTAACAGGTCTTATCGGCACAAGGTTTGACCTAACGCAGCTGGAAAGTGATCCTATGCCGCATAGTGCCAAAGCCCGACGAGAGAGGGATGCATGATCCACCCCTTTTTTTCGTCGGCGGAAAAAAGGGTTTTTTAGTACCGGGGAAACCGTTTGGAGGTGGTAACGTGGACGCAGGACCTAGTCAATGTACCAACGCGATCTATAAAACCAACAGGGGACGATTTGTCTTTTAGATAGATAACGCCCTTCTCTCTGGCAGGGAAGGTACGCGGCGTCCCCTGCGGGACGCCGTTTTTTCGTGGCGATACCGGGTATCCGCCGCGCCTGCTAGAGAGGAGGGTACGAAAATGAGCATGGAACAGATCAGGGAGTGGATCGACCAAAAGGCGTTCAAGACCCTGAAAGAAGAGCTACAGAATATGCTGCCCGCGGACATCGCGGAGCAGTTGGAGGATCTAGAGCCCCAGAATATGCTCCTGGTGTTCCGGCTGCTTAACAAGGAAACAGCGGCGGAGGTATTCTCCCTGCTTCCCATGGATCAGCAGACCGATATATCCCAGGTCATCAATGAAACCGAGCTGCAAAAGATCGTCGATGAGTTGTACTTCGACGACAAGATCGACCTATTGGAGGAGATGCCCGCCAACGTGGTCAAGCGCATCCTCTCCCACACCAGCGAGAGAGAGCGCCGACTGATCAATCAATTTTTGAAGTATCCCGAATACAGCGCGGGCAGCCTCATGACCATCGAGTTTGTGGACCTGAAAAAAGAGATGCCGGTGACCGCGGCGCTGGAGCGCATCCGGGCCACCGCTCCCAGCCGGGAGACCATCTACACCTGCTACGCCATCGACGCCTACCGCCGCCTGGAGGGGATCGTATCCCTGGAGGAACTGGTGCTGGCAAAGGCCGACATGACGGTGAGTGAGGTCATGCAGGACGGGTTCGTCTCCGTCCACACCCACGACGACCAGGAGGAGGTCGCCGAAGTCTTCAAGAAATACGACCTCTTGAGCGCTCCCGTGGTGGACAATGAGGGGCGTCTGGTGGGCATCATCACCTTCGACGATATCATGGACGTCATCGAGGAAGAGAACACGGAAGACCTCTACCATATGGCCGCCATGAACCCTTCCGAGAAGGAATACCTCAACACAGGGGCCTTCTCCCTGGCCAAGAAGCGCATCCTCTGGCTCATGGTCCTGATGATCTCCGCCACACTATCGGCGGCGGTGATCAACCGCTTTCAATATGTGCTGGACGCGGCGACGGTGCTTACCGCCTTTATCCCCATGATCATGGGGACCGGGGGCAACGCCGGGGCCCAGTCCTCCACTGTGGTGATCCGCAGCCTGGCGCTCGGGGAGGTGGAGTTTCGGGACATATTCCGGGTCATGTTCAAGGAGATCCAGGTGAGTATTCTGGTGGGGATCGGACTCGCCGTGCTCAATTTTCTCCGGCTGATATTCCTGTCTCACGTGGCGCCTTCCGTGAGCCTGACCGTGTCTCTGGCCCTGGTGGCCACCGTCCTGTTCGCCAAGCTGATGGGGAGCCTGCTGCCCATGCTAGCCAAGAAGATCGGCCTCGATCCCGCCATCATGGCCAGTCCCCTGATCTCCACTCTGGTGGACGCGACCTCTCTGACCATGTACTTCAGCCTGGCGATATGGCTGCTGAGCGTATGATTCCAGACATTGGGAAAAGCCTGGGGAAAGTTTGACAAAGTATCGACCCAGAGGATAGAATTGTACTATTGCTCAGCCAATTAAATAAAGGGACCGGCGGGAGGGTTTGGCGGCCCGCAAGGCGCGAAACGCGGCGGTGGCTTAGGCGAGGCTTTGGAGCGTCGCGGGCATCCCAAACGGCCGCCAGGATGCGCAGTATGTCGTTGGCGGAGCGATACAGTGCGGACACTATGCGTAAAAGGGGCGGGCTCTGGTGCGAAAGACCATCGATATCGCAGGCAATATACACCGGATCGAATGGCTCAAGAGCGAGCTTCTTTCGGCCCTTTCCGACCTGTACAGAGTGCTTTTAGATACCAAAGAGACCACGAAGGACAAGATCGTCGATTGTATTTCATCCATGGTGCTGGCCTGCTATCTATTGGCCCGGCGCCTGGGTGTTTCCTATGAGGCGGTGGATCAGGGGATCCGGGACAGGGTCAAGCTGGGCTTGCTGGAGGAGCCTGACATCGAGACCCGGTTCGGGGACCTAACACAGCTCCATGACCATATGCGGGAGAGTCGCATGGCGCCGTTAGCGAGGGAGGGCAGCCGTTAGGGCATATGGGTAGATTCAGAGATTTTTTGATTTCCATAGGCATCGGTCTGGCCACCGCGGTGGCGGCAGGGCTGATCGCGTTGATACCTGTGCTGGGTATGGCGGTGATACTGGTCCCGGCGCCCTTGATCCTGCTGGCACTTCGCCGGGGATATTGGACGGGGATCGTGGCACTGCTCGCGTTCTGCCTGGCCTATACGGTGCTGGGCGGCCCGCTGACGGGGGGCATCCTTTTGCTACTCGTCGGATTACCGGTGGCGGGGATTCCCCTGCTCCTGAGACGGCAGGGGACCTATGTCGAGTACCTTTTGTACGCCGCCGGGCTTACGCTTGTTTCCATGGTCGCGATCATGGCGGCCTATTCCCTCATCGCGGGGGAGAGCCTGTTCACCGCCTTTGTGGCGGCGGCCGAGCGGTTTTTGACAGACAACCAGCAGATGTTTACACCCATTTTGGATACCTACCGGCAGATCGGCATAGTCGGGCCGGATGCTACGGCGGGTGATCTGGTCGACATGATGGTGGGCCAGCTAAAGGACACGGCGCCGTTTGTGCCGGCGTTCCTCTTGACGGCATCGGTATTGATCGGCGCGTTGAACATCATGATTCCCTATCGGATGGCCGTCCGCAAGGGGGTAGAGATGCCCCTGATCCCCCCATTCAGCCGGTGGCGGCTGCCCAGGGGGACGTTTTTAGGGTTTTTGGTACTGGGGATCGTCTCCTACCTGCTGACACTGGCAAACGGCCCCATGGGGCAGACCATGCTCTATACCGTGTCGTCCCTGTTTTTGTTTGTCTACAGCATGCAGGGCTTAAGTGTCGCCGTCTTCTTGATGGACCGGAGCAAGATGTCCGGTGTCTTGAAGGTCATCCTGAGCCTGCTGTTACTCATTTTCTTGACCACGGTTTTATTCATCGTAGGGGTGTTCGAGCAGTTCCTGCACATCCGGGAGCTACTGGACAACATGAAAGACCGGTAGTACGGAGGAATACTGTATGCTAGATTCCGCTAAACGGCACGGACCGCCCCAGACCCTTCGGGCCTATCTGTACGGGGGCACCGCCATCCTCTACGCCCTGGTCATGATCATCATCGCCCCACGCCTCTGGTGGGTGGGCCTCATCGCCCTGGTGCTCGCCGGTGTCCTGGCCGGGTGGGGCATATGGGCGGGCAACCGCAGGAAGATGGAGTGGGACCGCTACGTCCACGTCTTATTTCAGAACATAGACGAAGTCACACGGGAGGCGGTGCTCCGCATCCCCATCCCCCTGGTGGTCACCGAGCAGGACGGGGAAGTGCTCTGGTACAACAGCCATTTTGAAAACGTACTGGGGCAGGACATATCCGGCAGGCGTATCCAGGAATTCATGAAGGAGCTGCCCCTGCAGACACAGGTGGAGGAAACAGGGGTCAAGAACGAGATCCACATGATCCGGTATGAGAAACGGCTGTACCGGGTTGACCTGATCCCGGTGGACACAGGGGAGGTCTCCCGGACGGTGTATCTCATCTACTTCATGGACATCACCGACCAGAAAGAGATGGAGCGCATCTACCTCGACACCCGGCCGGTGGTGGTCCATATCCAGATCGACAATTACGACGAGGTCATCGGTGAGATGGAGGAGGAGGCCCGTCCCCGGCTCATCGCGGAGGCCGAGCGGCGCATATCCCAGTGGTGCACAGGGCTATCCGCCTGCTTTACCAAGTACGACAGGGACAAATATCTCGCCATCATCGAGAGCAAGGCGCTGCGCCTGGTCGAAGACGGGCGGTTCAAGCTTCTGGACGATATCCGGGAGATCCGTGCGGGAAACCCCATGCCTTTGACACTGAGTATCGGCGCGGGGACCGGCGAGAATTCCTATTTTGAAAACGACAGGGAGGCCAAGTCCGCCCTGGACCTGGCACTTGGGCGCGGTGGCGACCAGGCCGTGGTCAAGCGAGGCACCCGGCTGCTGTTTTACGGCGGCAAGACCCGGGCGGTGGAGAAACGGACCAAGGTCAAGTCCCGTGTGATCGCCAATGCATTGCGAAACATCATGGCCCAGAGCGACAATATGCTGATCATGGGCCACCAGGCTGTGGATCTGGACGCCCTGGGCTCCGCCCTGGGCATGGCGAGTTGCGCCCGGTACCTGGGACTGCCCGTGCACATCATCCTCAACCAGTCCAACGCGAGCATCGACCCCCTTATAAAACGCATCGAGGCGGAGGACAAGGCCCCCGATCTATTTGTCTCTACCGAAGAGGCCATGGGGTTCATCACCCCCAAGACGCTGCTGGTGATCGTGGACACCCACCGGCCCTCCTATGTGGAGGCCCCGCGGATACTGGAACGGGTGGAACAGGTGGTGGTGATCGACCATCACAGGCGCAGCGCCGAGCAGATCGAGCACGCCATGCTGCTCTACCAGGAGTCCTACGCCTCCTCAGCCAGCGAGCTGGTGACCGAGCTCGTGCAGTACTTCGGCGACAGACTGCGGCTTTCCAATGTCGAGGCCGACGCGCTGCTGGCGGGGATCACGCTGGATACCAAGAACTTCACATTCAAGACAGGGGTCCGCACCTTCGAGGCGTCTGCCTACTTGCGCCGCCAGGGGGCCGACCCCATCAAGGTACAGCATTTATTCAAGGAAGGACTCGAGCGGTACAGCGCCCGCTCTTCCCTCATACAGAGCGCCCGCCAGATCGCCCCGGGGGTGATGCTGGCGGTGAGCCGCCAGGAGAAGCCCGGCGAGCAGATACTCTGCGCCCAGGCCGCCGACGGGCTGCTGAACCTCACCGGAGTGGAGGCGTCCTTCGTCCTCTGCCGGCTGGATGACGAGGTGGCCATCAGCGCACGGTCACTGGGCGATATCAATGTCCAGGTGATACTGGAAACCCTGGGGGGCGGGGGGCACCTCACCGAAGCGGGTGCGCAGCTTGACGACGTCAGCCTCGACGAGGCTGTGGTGATGATACAAAAGGCCGTGAAAAAATACCTGGCCGAAAAGGAGGATACCAAATGAAAGTGATACTGTTGGCCGATGTGAAAGGACAGGGCAAAACCGGGGATATCGTGAACGTCAGCGACGGCTACGCCCGCAACTACCTGCTGCCCAGGCACCTGGCGGCGGAAGCGACCAATAAGAATATCAAGGACCTGGAACAGAAGAAAAAGGCCGAGGCCCAGCGGGTGGAAAAGGACAAGGAAAACGCAGAAAAGCTGGTGGCCGAGATCAAGGACAAGACCGTCAAGCTTTCGGTGAAGAGCGGGGAAAACGGCAAGCTCTTCGGTTCGGTGACCGCCCAGGATATCGCCGACGCCATGCAGGCCCAGCACAAGCTTACCCTCGACAAAAAGAAACTCTCCCTGGACGAGCCCATCAAGGCCATTGGGGAGTATGATGTCGCGTACCACCCCTTCCCGGGGGTCGCCGGCACGGTGAAGGTCGTTATCCAATCAGAAGAATAGTCCCATATGACGGCAGACCCGCCTGTACAGGCGGG